>ERZ856578.453-NODE-453-length-84400-cov-20.260012_pt1 | contig 84400 bp, 68 predicted proteins | sample MGYA00514384_ERZ856578 | MGnify/ENA primary metagenome ERZ856578 (study PRJEB29103, sample SAMN06111958) | human gut metagenome | biome: human gut; feature: ankylosing spondylitis patient; material: healthy_person | host: Homo sapiens | place: China:Hangzhou... | reverse complement strand
ACCCAAACGATGAACCTGCCTCAGAACTGCTCAAACGCATCAACTCGAAGGCAGAAATCACTTGTGATAACGGGCATTATCCGAACTTGCCAAATGGATGGGTAGTTACTCCTATGCAAACTTTATGCAGCTTGACTGATGGAGAAAGGCAAAGTGAGATTGAAAGAGTAAATCTTGATGTCAAGTACCTACGTGGTGAACGAGAAACAAAAACTTTAACAGCAGGAAGATACACTCCTGCTAATACTCTATTGATATTGGTAGATGGCGAAAACTCTGGTGAAGTGTTCCGTACTCCCATCGAGGGTTATCAAGGTAGCACATTCAAACTGTTGTCTATCAACGACAATATGAATACGGATTATGTTTTACAAGTTATCAACTTACATCGTAAGACTTTACGAGAAAACAAGGTAGGTTCTGCTATTCCTCACTTGAATAAAAAACTATTCAAGGCAATCGAAGTACCTATACCTCCTTATAAGGAACAACAAAGAATAGTGAATGCGATAAACCGTGCGTTTCAGCAACTGGATATAATCACGGGAAGTTTATAGACTCTCCGTGATTATATCTAATTGGTCAAAGAGTTGATGAATAGTCTTGATTATTCGTATTTGCTCTGCATTTGGTGGCAAAGGAATGTATGTACTAACAATTTTTTCTTTTGATATGTTAGGCTGTGCTCCACCTCCTCCTAATTTTATAAATTCTTCCTTGTGAGAAAGTAAAAAATAGAAAAGATATTCTTTCTCGATTCCTTCGAATACATCACAGGCACAACAAGCCTGATTTGTTGTGGCAGCAAATGTCAATATACCAATTTTCCCTATTGTTGCACCATACATAGCTATTAGTACACTGCCTATAGGATTCAATTTTACAGATGTTTCATTCAGAGCTTTTTCGGTAATATATTCTGGTATATGTGTGATGTATCCATCATTTAAATCACCTGTTTTAAGCCATGGTATATTGCCACCATAATAAGCTTTATTCAATCTATTTGGTGTGCTTCCAGATTGCCATCTACCAATCTTTCCGAGTTCTACCCATATCCAATTCCGAGGAATATCAAAAGGTATGTTCGGATAATGCCCGATATAAACCAACCATTTTATTATGATGGGTTGGCTTCAAACCACCCCATATCATAACAGCTATACCTTATATTATTACCATACTCATTATTAATCAATGTAATATGGTAACAAAATTCAAAAATCATCTTGCCAAAACTAATTTGGCAAAGAACACCGTGACATCGTATGTGTGGACGGTAAACTATTTCCTTACTCACTATAAGGAAGTGAACAAGAAGAATCTGTTGGCTTATAAAGGCTACTTGGTGGAGAACTTCAGACCACAAACGGTAAACTTGCGACTGCAAGGCATCAACAAGTATTTGGAGTTTACAAAGCAGGACAAACTGAAAGTAAAGTTTGTCAAGGTTCAGCAGAAGAACTTTCTGGAAAACGTAATCAGCGATGCCGATTACAAATTTTTGAAAGCACAGCTAAAAGCGGATGGCTATGATGAATGGTATTTTGTGGTTTGGTTTATGGCTGCTACTGGGGCACGTGTAAGCGAACTTCTCCAAATCAAAGCGGAACATGTGCAAGTAGGGTATCTTGACCTTTATAGCAAAGGCGGTAAGATACGCCGCCTGTATATCCCCAAGACATTACGCACGGAAGCCTCCAAATGGCTCAAAGAGAAAGGTGTAAGTTCCGGTTATATCTTCCTAAACAGATTTGGCGAGCGGATTACTACTCGTGGCATTGCATCCCAACTCAAACATTTTGCCGAAAAATACGGAATGAACCGAGAGGTTGTTTACCCTCATTCTTTTCGTCATCGTTTTGCCAAGAATTTTCTTGACCGTTTCAATGACATAGCTCTGTTAGCTGACCTCATGGGGCATGAGAGTATAGAAACCACTCGTATTTATCTCCGCCGAACAGCCAGCGAACAGCAAAAAATCGTGGATAAGATTGTAAACTGGTAAATACGTTATAATCCTTAGAAGTGCATTTGACTACACTTCTAAGGACTTTTTAATATGGTCAAGAAGGGAGAATAGTTTCTCTATCTTTTGGACGATACGTTGCTGCTCGGGGAATGGAGGCAAAGGAAATAACCATTCATCTATATGACTTTTGTTTATGGATGGAGAATTATCGCCTTTCATAAATTGATTTAGTCCTGTTACAACATAATCAGAGATCATAAGGTAATAACAATACTCGGAATTAAGGTCATCAATGGGACTACATACATAAAAACCAGTTGACGCAATGCAGCCATCCACACTAACTTTAGCAATATTACGCAAATAAGGACGTACCATTGAAAATACAACATCTCCCTTTTGTGTATAACGGCTTGCTCGACTCGGTGCGTTAGCTGTTTTTATACTTTTAATTTTATTAATTATCTGCCGTTTGTTATCAATTGAATCAATATCAATATACAAAAATTCATCATTATGAGGTTTGGTAGATTTCATCGGCAAAAAGATTTGTCTTCCTTTTGCCCAGCACCAACTTTGAGGCAACTTCCACTTATGCCCGTTATCACAAGTGACTTCTGCCTTTGGATTGATGCGTTTGAGCAATTCAGAGGCAGGTTCGTCATTCGGGTCTTGCGGTACAAGTTTGCCATGAATGGCAAGGTCAAGAATCTTACTCTTGGCTTGCTTAATGGTGGTTTGCAAGTCATTTTTACCTCTTTCTATGATGTCAATCAAAGAGAACCAATGCTCAATTTCTTTCAAGATTCTTTGCTGTTCACTAATTGGTGGTAAAGGAATGTGGAAACCCTTCAATACATCAAATGGAGGAATGTTTTTAATAGCAGTACCCTTACTTTCCTTATATGCTTCTTCCTTAAGAATAAAGTCAAAGTAAAGAAGGTAAAACTGTTCTATCTCTCGGCTATAAAGTCTGATAAGCATTAAGGCTTGATTGATTATTCCTTCTTGACTATTCTGAGGCAATACATACGTTTCTCCAATAGTACCTGCACAACTTACGATAATATCATATGGTTGTATAGCAAATCCAATTAGTGAATCATATTTTTCTTTCGTTATAAAATATGAGCCAAGGGTATTATCCTTTTGTATGGCATTCTTTTGTTCATATACTTTGTATGTATCATTACTTTTGGGAACAAACATAGCTTTAGTTAGACTACTTCCGAATGGGCCTTTTTTGTAAAAAGCCAAATCTCCCAATGTACACCATACCCACGAACCTGGCACCTCAAATGGCACCTGCTCATAATGGGGCGTATCAGAAGCCTTTGTAGACTTTTTGCTCTTTTTAATTTTACCCTCTTTTATCAGTCGCTCCTTTTCTGCCTTGATACGTTCAAGGAGAACAGATGCAGGCTCATCATTCGGGTCTTGAGGGACGAGTTTACCATGAATGGCAAGGTCGAGTATCTTTTGACGTAATTTCTTAGTATCCATACCAGTTAATCTATTTGTCCAATTTTTGGTTGGACAGTTTGTGCAGTTCTTGGCTGCACAATTAGTTTTTGTTTATTTGTTTCTCTTCTTCACTCTCTTCAAACTCTTCAATCCACTCCTTTACCTTGGCCTGCAATAGAGCTTTGTTAGGGAGATAGAGCTGATATGCCGAGGCGTATATATTGGCATCTTTGGGTAAGGTAAGTTCCACAAGTGCATCGTTTTTCTCCTTACACAGCAGGATGCCAATTGTCGGCTTTTCAAAATCTTGTTTGACGTGGCGATCGTAATAATTGACATACATCTGCATCTGTCCTAAGTCTTGATGGGTAAGTCTCTCTATCTTCAAGTCTATAAGCACATAACATTGTAGCAAGCGATTGTAGAACACTAAGTCAACATAGAAATGTTGTTCATCAAATGTAAATCTCTTTTGACGAGCCTCAAAAAGAAATCCCTTGCCAAGTTCCAATAGGAATTGCTGCATCTTGCTGATAATGGCATTCTCTAGTTTAGTTTCCGAGTATACAGCATCAGGCTTTAGACCAAGAAACTCTAATGTAATGGGGTTCTTGATAATGTCAGATGGCTTTTCAAGGGTTTGTCCCTCCTGTGCCAACCGCATCACCTCGTCTTTGTTACGTGAGAGCGCAAGACGTTCGTAAAGCGAAGATGCCACTTGCCGGCTGAGTTGTCGCACACTCCAATCTTGTTGTCGGCACTCAATTTCATAGAATCTTCGAGCCATTGGGTCTGTTATACGCATCAATATTAGATAGTGTGACCACGAAAGAGTAAATGATTCTTCTGAAAAGGCTAAACAGTGTTTGTCCTTTTTATCCTGCACTAAATCTTGATCGTATTTCCTTTCCTCATTTTGCAACCTAAGTTTGCTGTTTTCAATTGGCTCGACAGTGTTTAGCCTTTTCGCATAAACTAAATAGAACTGTTTGATGTTTTTTAAAGTTGAATATCCCCAACCGTCTCCTAATCTGTCAGTCAGACGTTTAGAGAGTTCTTTCAGTACAGTCTTTCCGTATTCAGCTCTAATCTCTCCCTTTTGTTCATATTCTACTATATATTGGCCAATATGGAATTTTGTATAGACTTCAGCGATATTGACTGTTGTCGCCACACGTTTCCTTGCCTGAGTGATAAGGTCAACAACTTTTTGAAACAAGTTGTTTATTTCTTGATTGTTTGTGATGATGTCTTTGCCCATAAAATTTAGTCCTCCTCTATATTTGCCAATAACTTTTGCAGCTCTGCCACGGCATTGCTGATAGTATCGCTTTTCTCCTTTATCTCATCCATTAGTTCCGATAATGAGCGGTCGTCCACTTCGCCACCTTGACGAATCCAAGTGATGTCGAGACTGGTTTTGTCGCGAGCCAATAGTTCGTCCACAGCATATTTGCGCCAACGCCCTTGTGGATTATTCTCGGCATCGTATGTTTCTTTTCGTTCGGCTAAGTTACCGGAATTGTAGCAGGAAACGAAATCATCCAAGTGATGTCGTTCCAATTTATTGGTTGCCAAAGTGTGCTTCACATCGGTACGATAGTCATAGAACCAAACCTCTTTAGTGGGTTGCCCCTTTGTAAAGAACAATACGTTGGCTTTCACTCCCTGAGCATAGAAAATACCGGTGGGTAGGCGCAGGATGGTGTGAAGATTGAAATCCTGTAACAAGCGTTTGCGGATAGTTTCACCTGCTCCGGCTTCAAAAAGAACATTATCGGGTAATACCACCGCAGCACGTCCTCCTGTTTTGAGCATCAGCATCATGTGCTGGAGGAAATTCAACTGGTTATTCTTTGTCTCGACATAGAAATCGGGACGGTTAATATCTACCGAACCTGCCGGACGAGTGCCGAAAGGAGGGTTGGCAAGAATCACATCAACAAGCGTGGAAGGCTCTTTCTCCAAAGAATCCTCGCATACAATCGGGCTTCGGTCTGTACCGACACCATGCAGATAGAGGTTCATGGAAGCAAGCGTTACAACTAATGGTGTATTGTCTACTCCATGCAAAGCTTTGTTACGCAGAAAGTCACGCTTTTCCTTGTTGGCGGATTGATCTTTCATATAGTCGTATGCCGTCAGCAGGAAACCTCCAGTACCACAAGCCGGATCACAAACCGTTTCGCCCATTTGTGGAGCGATGCAATCTACCATTGCCTTAATCAATGGACGAGGCGTAAAGTATTGCCCGGCTCCGCTCTTCTTATCCTGACCATTCTTCTCCAAAATGCTTTCATAGATAGCACCCTTTACATCTCCATCCATGATGAGCCACTGCTCTTCATCAATCATCGAGATAACCTTTTTGAGATAAACGGGCTTGTCAATCTTGTTTTGGGCTTTGGTATAAATTGTGCCAATTAGGTTTTCTTGTTCGCTGAGCTGCTTTAGCGTATCTTCATACTGCTTGACCAGATCCAATCCGTCAAGAGAGATTAAGTCCATCCACTGATAACCGGTGGGTATAGCTGATTCCTCTCCAAACATTTCTACATTCTCGGCATCCATCTTCAAAAACAGAAGATAGGTCAGTTGGGTGATATAGTCGGTGAAGCCGATGCCTTGTCCGGCAAGGGTTGTTGCCAAATTCCAAACCTTTTTTGTGAGCGACTGCTCTGTTGCGTTATTTGTTGCCATTATATTATGCTGATTTTCTTAAAACTACAAATGTGTAAAGTGAGTGCAAAGCCTCGTCTGCCTTCTGCATATTACCAAAGGCTCGTATCATTTGAGCCGCTTGGGTTGCATCGTCCTCTCGGATGTCTCTAATAGTGCAAGCTCCATTGGATGCAATATAATCTACAATGCGGCTGATTACTTCTCGCTGTTTGTCTGTTATGTTACGTTGCGTTTGTCCCAGCCACAAGTTGAAGTATTGCTTGGAGGTGGTAACCACGCTATCCAATTTTTCAATCTGATGGTAAGCGAAACGAACCAACTGTATGATATTGGTCAGGGCATCACTTTCTTCCTTTGTTGTGGAACGTCTTACAACCGCTGGATTGACTATGGCATAGGAGTTCCAAAGTTGTTTGGACGTAAAATGGTTATTCGCCATTTTGAGTTTATTCTCCAAGTCCTTCAACATTGAATAAGTGATTGGCTCTCCTTCATTATTATATATAATGCGTAAAGCTTCTATCTCGTCACTATGTTCTTTGCAGAACTCCTCGAATGCCTCCGTTGTACTTTTTGCTTCTTCTACGGAGAAACCTTTTGAGATAAGCGTGTCCTCGCCCGGCATCAATGTATTGACAAATCCGGCAGCAAGGATAAGCAAATATCTTCTGGCATCCGCATGATTTGCAAGTGGAGAAACCAATCCTTTGCGTTCGCTATTGGGTTCATTTGCATTTATAAAAGGAGGAAGTGTGTCGTTTTCAAGCGCAGTGTAGATTCTTGCCGACAATTCCTTCATATCACCGTGAGCCAAGTTCTCAAACTCTTTTCGTTGAGAATTATCAGCTCTGTTATAGATTCGGGCAAGTGTTGCTGCAAGCCGTTTCAGATATTCATCGGGGATATAACCATGACTAATCCGTTCCAATAATTCTTTGAGGGTAATGGTCTTTGTCGTAGGCTCATCAGTTGCTGTAGGGACAGTCTTTTCGTGTTCTGTAACACCCACAGCATCCACCAAGTAAAAGCAATCCTTGCTAAAGGCATTTGGAGTAACATTGCGTAGCTGCTCATCTCCGATGGTACGCACGCCACGACCTTTCATCTGAACATAAAGAGATTGGGACTCTACATCACGCATAAACATCACCACCTCCAGCGGTTTTACGTCCGTACCTGTTGCAACCAATGTGCAAGTCACGGCAATACGGAAATCCTTATCGTTTCGGAATTGTCGTATCAGTTCATTGCTATCTCCTGCCGAATAAGTGATTTTCTGAACGAAACGGTCATCAGTACGTCCAAACACTTCTTTCGCTATCTGCACTATGTTGGTGGCATGGGCTTCGTTGAGAGCAAATATCAAAGTCTTGGGCAGATAGTCCATATTTGGTTCACGCTGTGGGTCGTTGAACATCTCGGTATAGACCGCATCACGATAAGTGGAGAGTATTAGTTTGATTTGTGCCGGGTTGATAATGCTTCGGTTCAGTTCTTTATTGGTGTAGGTCTTTGTCTCTTTGTTGCTGATTGTTTTTATCTCTCCTGTATAGCGAGTCTCCTCTTTTACTTTTTCTCCTTCCAATATAGCTCCACCGTTTTCGGTAGCTTCTGTCTTGATGCGATATACACGGCAATCCACATTTACACCGTCCACAATACTCTTTTCCAAAGTATAGTTGACGATACGATTGTTATTGAAGAATGCTATTGTTTCTGGAATAGGGGTTGCCGTCAGTCCCACTAGTTTTGCCGTGTCAAAGTATTCGAGTACCTTGCGCCAGTTTCCATAGATAGAGCGGTGGCACTCATCTATGATAATCATGTCAAAGTAATCGTGGGGCAAATTCGGATTATCAGGCAAGGCGACTTCTTCCGTTAGTTCGTTGTCGTCATCATCATCCGTATCTTCTATGGCTTCTCCTTTCAAGAAAGAGAAAAGGCGTTGTATGGTTGATATAACTACATTGCTATCAGCAGGAATGGAAGCAGAACGAAGACGGTTGACAGTGAATATTGTGTTGAAAGCATCACCGTTTTCAGTCAATCGGAATGTGCCAAACTCTCCTTCAGCTTGTTTTCCAAGATTGTTCCTATCCACAAGGAACAAGATTCTGCGCATAGGAGTGTATGACAACATACGATATGCAGCAAGGCAAGCCGTATATGTTTTACCTGCACCTGTGGCAAGAACCATCAATGCACGATTTTGACCTGTGCGAAAACTTTTCTCCAGTTCTGTAACGGCTTCATATTGGCAATTACGCAACCCTTTTTTGCGCAGAGTAGGTAGTCCGGCAAAATAATCATTTATTCCCAACTTCTTAACCAGTTCGTGCGGTGTGGGTATAGTCATTATTTGGATGAAACAAGCATCCTTTTCGCGAAAATCACAGAAATATAATTCCTTGCCGTTGGAGGTAAAGATAAAGGGTAATGGCTTCTGATACGTTTGGTAGATATTGGGTACACTTTTAGCATATAGTGCAGCTTGCTCACACACTTTTGCCGAGAAAGCGTCCGTTTCTTCACGCTTGGCTTCAAGCACACCAACAGCCTTTCCATTTATAAAAAGGAAATAATCGGCTTCAAGATTACCTTTTAGCAATCCTTCCCTTATGGCTACAGCCGTACAAGTCGGTTCATATTCTTCTCGGTTTATAACTTTCCAACCGGCTTCGGTCAGCCATTGGTCAATTTTAATTCGAGCTTTTTCTTCCGGTGTCATATATTCCTATATTTTTATATTATCAGAAGTTGTAGTGTAAAAATAATTGATAACGACAAACGCTATTGACGTTCGTTTTTGTCCGTTATCAATTCTTTTAAATCCACTTGAAGTATTTCCGCAATCTGCTGTAACGTATCCAAATTGGGCTGGATTCTATTACAAGCATAGGCATTAACCATGCTAAAACTTTTGTCAAGTTGTTTGGCTAGCCATGTCTGCGAGATACCTTTGTCTGTCAAGACTGCCTTTATTCTATTTAGCTTCATTCTTAGATGTAATTTTATTCTGCAAATATAGTGAATTATATTCAATAGTCTGGGTCCTTTTTCGTATTTTTGTAAGTGTCAAAAGAATCTCTAAGCGTATGATGGATAACTTTAAGGAGAAATACGACACACTTGTCAGAAAATACGACAGCCTTCTTGCGGAAAACGAAGAATTGAAATCAATCCTTCGGCAATACGGCATTGCCTATTCTACTACAAACAGAATGGATGAGGAATCAGTATTCTCTTCTATCTCATTTCCTCCTGTATATTTCTCTCTTGATGAGAAAATAGAATTATTCCATAGCTTTTTCAAAGGAAGGGATGATGTATTTGCACGACGATGGTTCAGCAAAACCACAGAAAAAGGTGGCTATCAACCAGTCTGTATCAACGAATGGCGTAGAGGAATATGCGACAAGAAAAAACATAAATGTACGGAATGTCCCAACCGTAATTTTGCGTCATTGACAAACCAAGACATATATTGTCATTTGGAAGGTAAAGACGAAAACGGATGTGATGTTATCGGCCTGTATGTCATCACTCCGGATAATAAATGCTCTTTTCTGTGCGCTGATTTTGATGACAAAAACTGCACTCACGGATATAAGGATGATGTGTTGGCATTCGTTTCTGTTTGTCGAGATTGGAATGTCCCATGTAGCATTGAGCGTTCAAGGTCTGGAAATGGAGCACATGTATGGGTCTTCTTCACTGATGCGATTCCAGCTATTAAAGTGAGACGGTTTGGTAATATCATTCTTACGGAAGCTATGAAGCGGAATGGAAGAATTTCTTTTGATTCATACGACCGTTTCTTTCCAAACCAAGATAGAATACCGGAAGGAGGATTTGGAAATCTAATAGCACTACCATTACAAGGTGGAGCAAGAAAAGTGGGAAACAGCGTTTTTGTTGATGATAAATTTCTTCCATTCAAAGACCAATGGGCATATTTGTACAATGTCAAGAGAATTGACGAATGTGTCGTGGATAGATTGTTGGTTGAACATCAACAAGAGGATTTTGGAGCATTAGCCACATCTTCGGAAGCAAAGCCTTGGGAAATACCTATTGTACAAGAAGTCGCACGGACAGACTTTGATAGTAAACTTAAAATCAACAAATCCGACAATATTTATATCCCATTAAGTTCAATTTCCAGCAAGGTGATTAATCAGTTGAAGCGATTTGCCGCCTTCAAGAATCCTGATTTTTACAGTAAGCAGGCAATGCGTATTTCAACATATAACATTCCTCGCATTATCTGTCGCGCTGATTTCAATGATGAGTTTCTTGTTATGCCTCGGGGGTGCGAAGAGGCTATAATAGCCATGTTGTCTTCTCTAAGTATTGATTATGAAATAATTGATAAAACCAACCATGGCAAATCTATTGCGATAGCCTTTAAGGGTAAAGAACGTGATGAGCAGTTAGAAGCCATTAATTCACTTATGCCCCATACAAATGGAGTATTGTCGGCAACAACCGCTTTTGGAAAGACTGTTACAGCGGCAGCATTGATTGCCCAAAGAAAGATAAATACACTTATCTTGGTACATTCTAAAGCATTGCTTATGCAATGGCACGAACGCCTTTCTGAATTTCTTGATATTGATTTCATAGAGGATAACGTACCTAAGAAACGTGGTAGAAAGAAAGTCTTTTCTCCAGTCGGAAGTCTTGATTCAACTTCAAATACATTGCATGGAGTTGTTGATGTGGCTCTTATGCAATCTTGCTTTGAAGATGGTGAAGTCAAGTCTTTTGTACAAGATTACGGAATGGTTATTGTTGATGAATGTCATCATGTATCTTCAATAACTTTTGAAAATGTTCTAAAACACGTTACGGCTCATTATGTTTATGGGCTTACTGCCACTCCAATTCGCAAAGACGGACTACAGCCAATTATTTTTATGCAATGTGGCCCGATTCGATTTTCAGTTGATGCTAAGGCACAGATACAAAAACAATCGTTTCAACGTTATCTTGTGCCGAGGTTTACTTCGTATCGACCCGTTACAGACGACAAACATACATTTACGGCACTCTCACAATCACTTGCGGAATCTGAGATGCGAAATAATCTCATCATAGAAGATGTTCTTAACGCAGTAGCCTCAGGTCGTACACCAATTATACTGACAAGTAGAACTTCTCATGTCGAGTTGATTACGAAAATGCTTGAACCACAAGTAGCTAATGTTATAAAACTTACAGGAGAGGGTACGAGCAAACATAAACGTGAAATTATACAAAAACTACAGGATATTCCACGGGACGCTCCTCTTGTAATAGTCGCTACAGGAAAATATGTAGGAGAGGGCTTTGATTATCCAAGGCTTGATACACTATTTCTTGCTCTTCCTATTTCGTGGAAAGGATTGGTTGCCCAATATGCAGGTCGATTGCATAGAGAGAATGAAGGTAAAACAGATGTTCGCATTTATGATTATATTGACATACACGAACCTGTGTGCGAAAGTATGTATCGTAAACGGCTAAAGGGATATTCAGCCATTGGTTATCGTGTTCTTACGAAAGAAGTATCGACTTTATTTGATGCGACTGAGGACTTGCATTTATCATCGTGTGAAGGGCAAATCTTCAATGGGAATACGTTCCGTTATCCCATTGTTCAAGAATTGAAAAGCTCAAATCAATCTGTTGTAATATCATCTCCAAGACTTTACCGTGTAGAGCGGAACGCGCTTATAAAAAACTTGCTTGAACTTCAGGCAAATGGTATTGATGTTGCTATTTTTACAACAACCGAGAACGAACAAACCGAGTATCTAAAGAATCAAGGGTTATTCATAAGGATTGTTCCAAAACTATCGTTATGCGCCTGTATCATTGATAAAACGGCCATCTGGTATGGTAGTGTTAATGTTCTTGGATATTCAACAGAAGAAGACAGTATCATTAAAATTTCAGATACCAAACTAGCAAACGAACTATTGAATGTCATATATGATAAGGGGTTGGCCTAATCTTATTATGCGAAACATGCATAAATTTAATTTTGCTAATGGGTCTGCACATTGTACTTTGCCAAAATATTTTCGTCTATTTCAATCTTATGCCGTCCTGTGGTTGTACGCAGATTCTTTCTAACAGTATCAAATGTGGAATTGGCAAACCACTCTGCAAATGTCGCCATTACAAATGATGTAGTCATATCTCTACCTATATTATATTGAAAAGCGATATTCCAAGCAAAGTTCTTCAACGAGATTTGAGTGAGGGACGTGCGCTTCTTGATATGAATTTCGGTTGCAGAAAGCACTTGACGGTTAATTGCAAAATAGCGGACAGATTCGCATATTTGGTAAATCTCTATTTCCTCCAAATCAAACCGTTTAAATGTATCTCGTGTGTATCTCAGGATAGCATTCAATTTTTCATCTTCTTCTCTTTCTTTTTGCCATTGGTATTGTTGTTGCTCACGTTGGTATTCATAATGAAATAGCTCCAGTCGCTTTTTCTGGACTTCTTCATTGTTTGAGGTAGGTGAATACGCTAAAGGCTGTGTCTTTTTACTCACACACTTTTTGACAGATATTAGCAATGATGGAGGAATTGCATCAACAAGATACCTTGCTAAGATAATGCAAAGATGGTGTAGTAGTTTTTGTATGACATATCCGATGACCATAACTAATGGAATCAAACTCATTCGTATTCCAAGCATATTGCATACTTGAAACGCTATCATTGAAGCTAATAGCACCATAGTAACCTCGATTATCAGAGAGTGAAGTATATCTTGTTTTTGCTTCATACCTATTATTGTTTATTTTCCCTATGCAAAGGTACAATAGATTTTCATAAAAAACGATAGACAAATCGTAGGTGTATTTTTGCAATCACATAGTAATCAGTGATTTTTGAAAGCAAAACCATAACAAGAGAAAATATCCAAGACTATTTGAAAACAAGAGAAAACAGAAATCACACAAAATAGCATAGTTAAACTAAGTTAAAGTTTTCCTGTGGCGGTTTTTCTGCTTTTTCTAAGGCTTAAATATGTAGTAACTGGAGCAAAGTAATCATATCTGTACCAAGCAATATATAATGTATTGATATTCAGTAATGATTATCTTTGAGGAAGTGAAGTAAAATCGATTGATAAACGATTAGAATATTAAAAGAATGAGCTGTAGGGCAATGACCTACGGCTCTTTCTGCGTTTTGAGGGTGTTGGCTTGTTATGATATGTTTATCGATATTTGCCTTATATTTGGCACGTATTTGGCACGCGTCTTAATTGGTGAAATTATACGTTACTCCCCAATACTTGGGGACGTGTGGTCAAAGAACTGTCAAACAAGACGATGTACTCCTGGATTAGCCAGTCACTTATGTGCGAAGTCTGCAAGGTGTTGGATGAAACGAATATACCTATATCACAGATAGCCGAAGAACTGAATTTCTCGGACCAGGCCGTACTGAGCAAATTCTTTAAAAGATACAAAGGGGTTTCACCTCTGAATTACCGAAACAGATAACGGGCAAAGGCAACCCCCTCTGAAGAAACCTTATTGGTGTAAATTCCTGAACTCCGTAGCGGCATCAAAACAGGGACATTCTTCCAGCCAGGATTCCGGTTCTACCTGTGAGTTGGCATCCGCCATTTGAGGTAAATCGCGATGTCCGCAGATGTGGCATAGCGGGAAATCAATGAGAAGCGTCCTGAGTAAGACTGTCAGGGAGTGCTTTTGCCATTCGGTGCGTGTATCTTTGGGGACTCCATGACAATTGAGTCCACCCTCATAGCATATTGCAATACTATTAATATTGTGACCTCTCGCATGCGCCCCAGGCTTCCGAATGTGGCGTGTGCTTTTTATATCCCCGTTCTTTCGGATATAATAATGGTAGCCGATACCATTTAACCCACGTTGCCGGTGCGACTTTTCTAACTCCATTTCTGTTAACGTATCATTTTCCTTTGTTGCGGAACAATGAATGACTATCAGATGAATTGTTCTCATAGCTGTTAAATGTTTTGTAAGGTGAATACTTTGTCTATTCATCGCAAGAGAACAATAGGTTTGAATCAATGTTCGCATATGCAAATGATTAGTGGCTGTTTTTGTATTCTTTCACTATTGGGCGGTTAGATGAGGTTTGTTGGAAATATTTCCTTTCAGAAACATTTTCCTTATTTTTTCTTCGTAAATTGATAGGGTTTTTCAGTTCTGGGCAATCTTATATGTAGAAGACAAGAATTGTTCACCTTTAAAATCATACGAAGATGAAAAAGTTAGTTGGAATTACATTTGGGTGGTTGATGGCATTTTTGCTATTGGACGTTTCACCTCTATGGGCACAGGACGAAGTTGAAAGCTATTTCACTGTCACAGGGATAGTGAAGAATAAGGATAACAAGAGGAAGCTGGAAAATGTGAATGTGTCTGTTCCCGGTACGAATATCGGAACCGTTACGAATGCGGACGGTGTGTTCTCTTTGAAGATTAAGGATGCGGAAGTCGTTCGTGGACTGGAAGTTTCCCATATCGGATATCTTAATACTCAAATCTCCCTGAAAGAAAATAGAGATGTAGCCGATCTGACAATCTGGATGCTGCCGGCTCCTAATATGCTGAATGAGATTGTCATCTTCGGCAATAATGCCCGTGGGCTTGTGGAAGAGGCTATCAAGAAAATCCCGGCGAACTATGCCGTGGACAAAAATCTGCTGACCGCATTCTATCGGGAGACCGTACAGAAGAGGCGCCGTTACATCAGTGTGTCGGAAGCTGTCATAGATGTCTCTAAAACGGCATACAGTGACCGTGAACCGTCAAATGATAAGGTGCAGTTGCAGAAGGGCCGTCGGCTGTTGAGTCAGAAGACGGGCGATACACTGGCTGTTAAGGTAGTGGGCGGGCCTAATCTCTCCATCTATCTGGATATTGTGAAGAATGGGGATGCATTGCTGAGCATGGAAAACCTGAATTACTATGATTTTCGCATAGAGGAACCCGTGAATCTGGACAACCGTATGCAGTACGTGGTCAGTTTCCGTCCCAGAGTCAGCCTGATGTATGCGCTGTTCTACGGAAAAATCTATATTGATTTTGAGAAACTGGCATTCACCCGTGCGGAGTTTTCACTGGATATGCAGAACAGGGTGAAGGCGGTGGAGGCTATTCTTCATAAGAAACCTCTCGGGTTGCGGTTCAGACCACAGGAAGTCTCTTATCTGGTGACGTATAAGGAAAAGGATGGACGGACATATCTGAATTATATCCGGAATGAAATACGTTTCAAGTGCGACTGGAAAAAGCGTTTGTTCTCTTCAAGCTACACGGCATTCTCCGAAATGGTGGTGACGGACAGGAAAGAGAGTAACTTTGCGGCCATTCCCAGCAAGAAGGCGTTCAAGGAAAAGCAAGTATTCTATGATATGGTAGACGAATACTGGAACGAAGACTTCTGGAAAGCATACAACATTATTGAACCTACGGAGTCTCTGGAGCATGCAGTGAGCAAATTGAAAAAGCAATCACGTTAGATTTCAGATAGTTTTGCTTATATTTGGAGACCACAATAATTCCGGGATATGCTGAATGAACTATTCATACTGACTAAAGTAAAAGAGGGCGATATAAAGGCGTTTGAGGAAATCTTCCGCCGTTACTATTCCCCTCTTTGCTGGTATGCCGCAGGCATTACGGGAGAGATGGAGGCGGCTGAGGAAATTGTGGAAGAATTGTTTTACGTCTTTTGGAAAGACCGGGAACACTTGCAGATTTTCCAGTCCGTAAAAAGCTATCTGTACAAGGCCGTGCGCAATGAGGCTCTTCAATACTGCCAGCACAAGGAGGTCAAGGAGCGGTATCGGGAGTATGTATTGGCAAGTGATGCCACTGCTCAGCAGGCGTCCGATCCTCATCGGCAGTTGGAGTATGAAGAGTTGCAGGGGCTGATTCGTCACACCCTCGATAAACTGCCCGGACGGAGACTGCGGATTTTTGAAATGCACCGCATGGAGGGAAAGAAATATACGGAGATTGCCTCGCTGCTCTCTCTGTCCGTCAAGACGGTAGAGGCTGAGATGACGAAAGCGCTCCGGACCTTACGAAATGAAATTGATAATTATATTCTTACGAGATGATTGAAGTGAATAAAAATAGGACGAAGACGGATGAGGCATGGGAACGTTTGTATGCCCGTTTGAATGAAGACCACCTGTTGGCAGAGGCAGGACGAGGACGTGCAGTGCGCCGCACGCTTCTCCTGAAATGGGGAACGATGGTGGCTGCCGTGATTGCGGGTTTTGTCTGGCTGGCGTCCGCCTTGTGGTTTGTGCCGGGAAGTGGGGATGTAGATTTGAATCTGGTGACACAAGAGAACCGGGAGTCGTCTACACTGGTCACTACCCTTGAAGACGGCTCGGTTGTTTATCTGGCACAGGAAAGCACTTTACAGTATCCCGAACATTTTGCTACGGACAAAAGAATGGTCAACCTGCAGGGAGAAGCCTTTTTTGATGTGGCTAAAAAGCAGGCGCAAGCTTTCCTTATTGAAACAGAGAAGGTGCGGATAGAGGTCCTGGGCACGGCTTTCAATGTCCGTAGTCACGAGGATGGCCCCTTCAAACTGTCCGTACAGCGGGGCAAGGTGAAGGTTTCTATGAAGCAAGGCGGGCAAAGCGTGTTTGTGAATGCAGGAGAAACAGTGACGTTACAGGCGCAACAGTTGCAGTTGAGCGAGACGACAGATTTCGATGCATTCGGGCGCTATACCCGGAATATACGTTTCAAGGACGAGTGTCTGGAAGATGTCCTGCGAGTAGTAAATGCGGAAGCTTCTGCCTTGCAGATAAAGGCCGGTTCGTCAGCTTTAGGAAAACGGAAGCTGACTATCGAATTTGAAGACAGTTCGCCCGAAGCGGTGGCTGAACTGATTTGTTGGGCACTTACTCTGAAGTGTTCCCGCGAAGGTGATAAATTGATTTTGTCCGAACGATAGATTCTAATTTGTAAAACTATGAAACAGCACCGTTTCCCCGTCATCCTTTTGGGACTGCTTTTCATCATCGGCAACATGAAAGCGGATGGGGGAGATGTGCTGGAACGTGTCATCAGGTTGCCACGGATGAAAGGGACGGTATATGCCTTGCTGGGGAAAGTTTCGGAGCAGTCCGGATATCTTTTTGTCTATGACAGCAAGGTGGTGAATAATGATGCCGTAGTGAAGACGAAGGGGCAGAAATGTACCGTCCGGCAGGCCATTTATGAAATAATAGGCAACAAAGCATTGGAGCTGAAAGTGATAGGACAGCATATCCTGATTCTGCCTCCTGCTGAAAGGGTTGTAAGGACAGAAAAGCCTTCGGTGGTTATTCAACCTGCTTTCTCCACTATCACCGGTGTTTTGCGGGATAAGGAAACGGGTGAACCTGTGCCCAATGCGTCAGTCATAATTCAAGGAACTTCAATAGGTAATGTTTCAAATAAAGATGGGGAGTTCCGGTTTCATTTGCCGGACTCCCTGAAAAGCAGCAACCTTTCTTTTTCCCATCTGGGATATATGGCGCAAAGCATTGAGGCGGCTACGTTGGTTGGCCGCGACAATGTGCTGAATCTGGAACCTAAGATGGTTCCTTTGCAGGAAGTATTGATAAGGCTGGTGGAACCCAAGAAACTGTTGCGGGAAATGCTGGAACGCCGCGAGGAAAACTATTCATTGGACCCCGTCTATCTGACCACGTTCTATCGCGAGGGAGTCCAGTTGAAGAATAAATTCCAAAGTCTGACGGAAGCTGTATTCAAGGTCTATAAAACTTCTTTGAAGGAGAAAAATGCTTTCGACCAGGTGAAGCTCTTGAAGATGAGCCGGATTGACAACCGGGAAAGTACGGATAGCCTGGTAGCTAAGATAAGGGCCGGCATCCAGGCTTGCCTGCAACTGGACATAATGAAGGATTTGCCGGACTTCTTCTCTGTTGACGCAGTGGACAATCCCTATGTATATACCTCCGGTGACATTGCTTTTATAGACGACCGTTGCGTCAATGTGGTTTATTTTGAGCAAAGGCACACTGTCAAGGAACCGCTTTATTGTGGAGCGCTGTACATCGACTCGGAAAATGGAGCTTTGGTGCAGGCACGCATCGAGATGCAGCCTAAACACATCAAGAAAGCTACACGGATTTTTGTGGTTCGCCAGGCGCCCAAAGTAAACCTTACAGCTCAGAAGATAGTATATACCATCTCTTACAAGCCCTGGAACGGGACTTATTATATTCATCATATCCGTGGCGACCAGTACTTCAGGATGAAACGGAAACGTGCTTTCTTCAGTAATCCTATCCTGCATACCTGGTTCGAGATGGTGACGTGCAGGGTTGATAATGAGAACGTGGTACGTTTTCCGCGTGCCGAAAGGTTGCCGACACGTACGGTTCTTGCCGAAGAAGAATACAAATATGATAAAGACTTCTGGGAGGACTTCAATGTCATTCCATTGGAGGAAGGACTCAGCAAGATTATAGAGCAGGTAGCGTTAAAGATAGAAAAAATAGGCCCGCAGGAGGAATAAGATTATACGGATAGTTGTAATTTTGCAGCCGGAATCAATAAGTATTAGTATAAAAAATGGAATTGCCTAAAGACCCGATGATGCTTTTCAGTTTCATCAACATGAAACTGCGTGATTGTTATTCTTCGCTGGACGAACTTTGCGATGATATGAATGTCAGTAAGGAAATGATTGTAGGACTGTTGCAGTCCGTCGGATTTGAATATAGCGCCGAACATAATAAGTTCTGGTAATTCCCGGTGATTATTTCTTCTTCCGGTGCTCTTTTTTCAGATAGAAGTTGAATCCGGCATATACTTGCAGTGTACCGAATCCGTTGTTCAGTGAGAAATTATCCCGATAGTAATCGTACGTTCTGCCCAGAAACGAGGTACCGACAAAGTATTTACTGTTGTTGTACACCACACCTGCCCGCAATATAAAGTCTATATTGAAGTTTTTGTACCAGTCACTAGGCTCTTCTGCCTCCTTTTCAATGCGTGAGGTCTTATAGGCGACTGCCGGACTGAGTGACAGGCAAGCAAGGCAGTTGCGTGCGAACACCCAGTTGTAAGCATAACCGAAGTTGAGGCTGATGTTCGTGTATTTTATATGTCTTACTTTCATGCCGGCATTCATCGTCTCCAGGATGACTTCGGGCAACTTTGTGTAATCGAACTTCAGATTGTGCGTAGACACGGAGAGTCCGGCTATGAGTGAACCCGCATTCCGGCGTTGATTGGTGGACTGGCTGAAAGCAGCCGGATAGGAGAAACGGCGGTTATTGAAGATATAGTATAGATTCAGTCCCTTCATATTCACTTTCAAGCCGTTGAAGTCCTCCGAGTAATTGGACGGGATGCGGTCGGAAAAGCCTGTCACATTGTGTATCTTGTAGTCGTTTCCTGTACGGCGGTAGAATATATCTACCCCTAATTTAGAACTATAAAGGCTGAGATCGAACTCCGTCCCTCTGTTTTTTCCGCTTTTCTTTCCGATAAGTCCGTCCGTATCGACAGACCATCCTAAGAATATCCAGCGCCATCCGAAGTAAGCGCCTATCTTGTTATGAGGGTTGGGTGTGAAGCGGAGTCGCTGGGGTTCGGGAGCACCCGTGCCTACAGAGTAATACTCGTAGTTCGTGAAGTGGTCCAGCATTAAGGCGTAGTTGTAACGGTTGGGGCTTATGTAGGTGGTGTCGAAGTCATTGAAGTTGAGGAACTTCTTTATAGCTTTCATAAAGCCTCCCTGTTGCTTGCCGGTGGTGAGGCTATCATGCATGATGGAGTCATTCCTCTCATTTTGCGCAAACAAAGCGAGAGGTAGCACTATGCACAACCAGAAGATAACTCCTTTCAACATCAACCTTATTTTAAATGAATACTTCGCATCTTTATACTATAAACAAAGTAAAAGGAAAAAAGTGCAATCGTTCTATTTGCGAATTTAACAATTCTTTTGCATATATCCAATAATCTTGCAGTTTAGTTTCATCTTAGTTTTTGCTCATGTTAATTTTTAACACAACGGACTTGAGAAGTTAACAAGGTCATCAGACTTATTAAACCATGTTATAAAAACGCCTGTCCGGAGCTGAAAATTTGGAGATATCCCCAAAGTCCGTATCTTTGCAATGTGTTTTTCATAGTATTAGATTTAAGGTTAACAAAAAGATTGGCTGTCTGGGATAGATAGCCTTTTTTTATGGCATATTGCGGACTCGTCCATAGTCCATCCGTTACATATCAGGCACCTTAATCTTCTCTGGATTTTCTTCCTTGAACTTCTTGAAATCGTTGTCTATCAAATCCCTTAAATCTTTAAGGAATTCTTCGCTGCATTCTTCTTTTGCCAGCGCATAATAGTATTCTAAAGTCTGTAATGCGAACTTGTCTTTTCCGATCAGTGCAAATGCGGGAATTTCATTTTTAACCGCATTGCGTACTAATACTGCTTGGTCTCTCATAATGAACTGTTTTTTCTGCAAATATACGTTATGCTATTGTTATTCTGTTCATAATTGTATAAAAAGGAATCAAATGATAATTTAGCGCAGCCCAAGCCTGAAAGGCTTTCATCTTATAGCCCGGGGTAACGCCCCGGGAATGAATTGTACCCCACAATCTTACGCCCTGTAAGGGCAAAAGCCAGTGTGTACTGTTATGCCCTTACAGGGCGCAGGGATAAACATTACTCAATTCCCAGGGCGTTGCCCTGGGCTATAAGATAAAAGGCTTTCAGCCTTGAGCTGCGCAATGAATGCCTGCTCTGTTCAAATCCCTACAGAAAGAAACAAAAGTGATTAGTAATAAGCAGGTCATTCAATCGAGTTTTTTCAATATTTGTCAGCACTTCAGCACTAATAGCCTTCAAACCCTTTGCCTGTCGGGGTTTGAAGGCAGTGACGACAATGTGCTTATAAGTGACGACAAACGTTTTGTCAGCACTGATTTCCAAACCACTTCCGAGCACACACTGCTGTAAATCAGAAAAATAACCCGCATTTTGCAACTATGTGACAATCCCCCTATATTGTGCATAAAAGGACTTTTCTAATGATATTTATCGCAGTGGGAACCCATATTACAATATATTTCAATTACCAAGATGAGTGTTGATAGTCAGCTATCGTCACTTCATCTCCCTTACTAAATGATTTAGCGTTACTGCAAGACAGGTGCAGCGTTACTGCAAAGCACATGCAGCATCACTGCAAAGCATATGCAGTATTACTGCAAGCTATATGCAACGTCACTGCAAACTATAAGCAGCAACGTTGCAACACAGTTGCAATACTACATTACTTATTATAAAGCAATGCAAAGTAAAGAAGCAAGGCCTGTATAATGTGCAAAAATACTTCAAATAGAAGTAATGTATTCTGCTTTATTTTTAACCACTCTTTTAATAAATGCAAAAAGTGAACTTTCCGATTTAACTTCGTCTCTTTTTATGTTTCTAACCTAACAAAGCTAAGAAACAGAATTGATGATAAACGAGGATAAGATCCGGCAGGTATATGCTTCCGATCCCAAGACGGGTTTTAAAATGCTGATGGACAACTTCCAGGAACCTATATACTATTATATACGGCGTTTGGTGGTGTCGCATGAGGATGCAGAAGATGTTCTTCAGGAAGTCTTCATCCGGGTATATCGCGGTTGGGAGCAGTTTCGTGGCGAAAGCTCATTGAGTACCTGGATTTACAGGATTGCGACAAACGAAAGCCTGCGCCTGCTGAACACACGGAAGAATGAAGAAGCCATTCCGTCGGAAGAAGTACAGGAAGAACTGATTGGCAAACTGAAAGCCTCTGACTACATTGATTATGAAAATGAGTTGGCGGTCAAGTTTCAGGAAGCCATACTGAGTTTGCCCGAAAAACAACGGTTGATATTCAACCTGCGCTATTACGATGAGCTTGATTATGAAGAAATCAGCCGCATACTGGATAGCAAGGTCGATACTCTCAAAGTGAATTATCACTATGCGAAAGAAAAAATAAAAGAATACATCTTAAACAGATAAGAACGATGGATAAAGAATTTGATTTTGATGATATAGGTAAAAAAACGCCTTACCGCACTCCTGATAATTTCTTTGAGGATATGCAGCAAAAGGTGATGGAACGCACATATGGAGGGCAGCGCCGGAAGCATCGCCTGCAAATATTGTTCTCTGCTGCGATAGCGGCAGCGGCGGTGTTGGCCGGAGTATTGTTTATCCCGTCTTATTTCCACACAGGAGATGTTACTAACGGAGCTTCGGATATGCTGGCTGTAGAAAGGAGTAGTAGCGATCCGGCGGATAAATGGATTTACGAATTGTCGGATGAGGAGTTGGAAGAGCTCGTCAACTTTTCTGAAAATGATATATTTTTGAATTAGGTATTAATTAAAACAAGAAATTTATGAAAACAAGGTTTATTTATGTACTTTTGGCTGTTCTTTTGATGGGTAGCCAGACGATTTCTGCACAGAACAAGGATAATAAGGATAACAAACAACGCCCTACGCCCGAACAGATGATGCAGAGACAGACAAATCTGATGGTGAAAACGTTGATGCTGGATGATGCTACGGCAGCTAAGTTCACTCCGGTTTACGAGAATTATCTGAAAGAATTGCGTGAATGCCGGATGATGAACCGCAAAGACAGGATGAGGAATAACAATGCGGAAGCCAAACAAACTCCGAAGCCTGTGCCGACGGATGCGGAAATAGAAAAGCAGATCAAGGACCAGTTTGCTCAGAGCCGTAAGATACTGGACGTTCGCGAAAAATATTACAATGAGTTCCGCAAGATTCTGGCTCCCAAACAAATCATGAAGATTTATCAGACGGAGAAGAACAATGCGAATAAATTTAGAAAAGAATTTGACAGGAGAAAAGGCCAGAAGCACGGACAAGGAAAAAGACCGGTAGCGGGAAGACCAGCTCCAAATAGTAAGTAACATTTTCATTAACCCTACTTGAGAAACACGAATGGAGTATGGCAGGCGTATATATCTGACTTTCCAAAGCGTATTATTATATGTTATTCTGTTGTGGTCGGGTATGACTGCTAATGCGCAATCCGGCAAAGGAAACTTTGCCGGTCGTGTTGTTGATAGGGATACGAAGCAACCGGTAGGGTATGCGGCAGTGCGTTTACTGACTTTACCGGACAGTGTTTTCGTTGCAGGCGTAGCGACAACGGATGATGGCAAATTCAAGATACCGGTTGTCTGGCCGAAAGATAAGAAACTGTTGTTGGAGATTTCTTTCATCGGTTACACTACTTTTTCAAAACCTATTCCTTCTTCATTCAGAGGTACTTCACAGAATCTGGGGGATATTGCACTATTTTCCGATGGCTTCTTATTGAGTGAGACGGTAGTGGTGGGTAAAGCCCCCTTGGCAGTCACAGAACAGGATACGACGGTCTTTAATGCTTCGGCCTATCGTACCCCCGAAGGCTCTATGCTGGAAGATCTTGTGAAACAGTTGCCTGGTGGAGAGATTGACGGAGATGGCAAATTGCTGATTCATGGCAAAGAGGTCAGGAAAATACTGGTAGATGGCAAAGAGTTTTTCTCTGATGACCCGAAAGCCGCTTTGAAAAATCTCCCTGTGGAAATGGTGGAAAAACTGAAGGCTTATGAACGTAAGTCCGATTTGGCACGTTTGACGGGAATTGACGACGGGGACGAAGAAATGATACTTGACCTGTCGGTAAAAAAGGATATGAAAACAGGGTGGATGAATAACTTTATGGCGGGTGCAGGCAGCAAAGAACGCTACGAACTTGCCAACACTTTGAACCGTTTCCGGGATAATTCCCAACTTACCATTATCGGCAATCTGAATAATACCAACAATCAAGGGTTCTCGGAGTTGCAACGGGAGTCGTCTGCTGCCAGTGGAAATATTCTGAATAGAGTGGGGCTGGTTACCTCACGTTCTTTGGGCATGAATTTGAGCCATGATTGGGATAGAGTGAAACTTCGCTCGAATATACAATATACGGGTATAGACCGTTCGGAGGATAGCCGTGCTACGGTGGATAATTTCTTGAAACAGGATAAATCGATTACCCGCAGTTCCAACAATAATCGTACGAAAAACCACAATCTGACGGCCAATGCTTACCTGGAGTGGAAGATAGATTCGGTGACCAATCTGGTATTCCGCCCACAATACCGTTATAGTGCGAGTGACAGAAAGAACGGTGGATATCAGCAAAGTTGGTCGGACGAGACGTTGCTGAATGAGAGGACTGCTTCCAATCTTTACGATAATTCTCAGTATAATCTGACATTTATGTTGCAGGTTAACCGTAAGTTCAGCCGGAAGGGAAGAAACCTGGCTCTGAAGGTGGATTATGGAACAAACGCCTCTTCTGCTGACAGGAAAAACTTTTCCACTACCCATTACTTCAAAAATGATACCGAGAAAGTTGTGAATCAGCGGATGGATGATGAAGGAGACGGTTATAATTACCGTTTGCAACTGGTGTATGTAGAACCTTTGCCTAACCGTTATTTCCTCCAGTTCCGCTACAGCTATCAGTATCGGGTGACCGGCTCTGACCGTTTTGTCTATAACTGGGACGCTGGCATGGATGATTTTGTCGCTGATTATGATACATTGGCAAGCAATAGTTTTGAGAGTCAATACAGTACGCATCTCTTCAATATGGCTATCCGTTCTTCCCGAAAGAAGTATAACTATAATGTGGGTGTCGATTTGGAGCCTCAGAAGCTGGACAGCCGCTCTTTTCTGGATGAGGTAGCCAAGCACCGGATGAGAAAAACCGTCCTTAACTTTTCGCCGACGCTAAACTTCCGTTATAAGTTTTCTAAACGCACGCAGTTGCAGGCCATATACAGGGGAAAGGGACGTCAACCCGGTGTCCGTGATCTGCAACCGGTGGCTGACAGATCCAATCCGTTGAATGTCCGCATTGGTAACCCTGCTTTGAAACCTTCATATACAAATACGTTTACGCTGAATTATAATTCGTATAATGCGAAACGTCAGCGCAATATGGTTGTGTCGCTTTATGTGGAGAATGTGCTCAACAGTGTGACGAATCAGGTCACTTACGACAGTGAAACGGGAGGCAGAACTACGATGCCCGTTAATATGAATGGGAATTGGAGGGCATCGGGGGCTTTTTCATTGAACGGACCTTTTAAGAATCCCAACTGGCTGTTCCGTACTTATTCTTATTTGCAATTCAGAAATCAGAACGGATATACCACCCAGAACAAGGAAGAGCCCATGAAAAGTTCCGTGCAACACCTGACCGCGCGTGAACGTCTGCAACTGACCTTCCGCACCCGGCAGCTTGAATTGAGCGCACGGGGTGAAGTGCTGTATAATAACTCGTACAATAATGTGAAAGATATGCGAACGGAGACATTCGATTATCAGCTTGGAGGAGACTTGCAGTATTATCTCCCCTGGGGATTCGAGTACAGCTGTGACATCACTTATTTTCTTCGTACGGGATATGGATATGACAGTAACAGCCGGAAGAATCTGATATGGAATTGTCAGTTGTCGAAGTCTTTCTTGAAAAAGAAACAATTACTGCTCCGTTTTAAACTTTATGATATCCTCCATCAGGAAATTTCTATGGTGCGTACCATCTCAGCCACTGCTATACGTGATACGGACTATAACGTGTTGGGCCGTTATTTTATGGTGCATGCTATTCTACGATTGAATATGATGGGGAAAAAGTAAAAAACGTAAAGCCTCAAAACTTCAACAGGGTTAAATTGTTGTAGATACCTGAATTGATAAAAAGAAAACCCTGGGGAATGTTTCAAAGGCTCAAAGACTTGAAAAAACTAAGGACATGGTATGTCGTCAAACTGAAATTGGTTGACGCACGCCTGTACTTCGTCAGTATCTTCGTAGGACTGTTGACGGGGCTTGTCGCCGTTCCTTACCATTATTGCCTATACTATTTCTTTCATCTCCGCAGTGAGTTTTTTTCTTCCCGTCCGGCGTGGTACTGGCATATTCCGCTTTTCTTATTGTTTTGGGGCATATTGATATTCGTATCATGGCTGGTGATGAAGATGCCTCTTATCACGGGTGGAGGTATTCCTCAAACACGTGCTGTCATAAACGGACGTATCTCTTATAAACACCCCTTCATAGAGATGATATCCAAATTCACAGGCGGCATCCTCTCTTTTGCCGCAGGCTTGTCGCTGGGACGTGAAGGGCCTTCTGTGCAGATCGGTTCGTATGTGGGTTGCCTCGTTGCCCGTTGGACACGTATTCTGCGGGGTGAAAGAAAGCAGTTGCTTGCTGCCGGTGCAGGTGCCGGACTTGCCGCCGCATTTGCCGCACCGCTTGCGTCTTCGCTCCTTGTTATAGAATCTATCGAGCGTTTTGATGCTCCGAAAACCGCAATCACTACATTACTGGCCGGTGTGGTGGCGGGAGCCGTGGCAAGCATGGTTTTCCCGATCAATTCATACCATCTGATACAAGTGACGGAACCTGTCTTTTCATTTCTGATTCAGATAAAGTATTTCTTATTGCTGGCTGTGGTCATATCCGTTTGTGGAAAGATTTATTCTCTGATAATGGTTTCTTTTAAGCGGGTATATGCCACGGTGAAGTCTCCTGTGTACGTTAAGATGTCCTATCTGTTATTGGTCGCTTACATCATTTCCTTTATGCAGGTGGATCTGACGGGTGGGGGAGAGAACTTCCTTCTGCAACAGGCACAGTTCGGTGCCCATTCGCAAATCATGTGGATAGTGGCGATGATGTTGTTGCACTTCGGCTTTACGGTTATTTCTGTTTCATCCGGTCTGCCGGGCGGAAACTTCATTCCTACTTTGGTGACCGGTGGTTTGTTGGGGCAGATTGTTGGTCTGTTGGGGGTGAGATATGGTGTCATTGCTCCGGAAAATATCAGCTATGTGATGCTGATCTCCATGTCTTCTTTCCTGGTGGCGGTGATTCGTACACCACTGACTGCTATTGTATTGATTACTGAGATAACGGGACATTTCGAAGTGTTCTATCCGTCGGTAGTGGTGGGCGGATTGACTTATTATTTCACAGAACTTCTTCAGATGAAGCCTTTCAATGTGACCCTTTATGAGGATATGATTAATACCCCCGCTTTTCAGGAACAGAAGCGTTATAAACTTTCGGTGGAAGTAATGACGGGCTCGTATATGGATGGCAAGGTGGTGGATGAACTGTTATTGCCGGAGAATTGCGCTATCATCAATGTACACCGGGATGGTAAAGACAACAAGCCCCCCGGAATGCGATTGATTCCGGGGGACCAGGTTGATATTGAAATGGATGCACAAGACATAGAAAAACTCTATGAACCGCTGGTCAGTATGGCAAATATATACTGATGCGGCGATGACTTATGCCAGACTGCCTATTTCATCCAGATTCTTCTGAATGTCCTGGTCAGTCAGTTCGTAGTTCACCAGGTCGCCTGAGAGATACTTGTCGTAAGAAGCCATATCAATCAGTCCGTGACCGGAAAGGTTGAACAGGATGACCTTCTCTTCGCCTGTCTCCTTGCATTTGTTTGCCTCGCGGATGGCGGCGGCAATAGCGTGGCAAGATTCCGGAGCGGGAATGATACCTTCTGCCTGGGCGAATAAACATCCGGCTTCGAATGATTCCAATTGCTTGATGTCCACAGCTTCCATCAGACCGTCCTTCAGCAGTTGGGAAACGATGACACCTGCACCGTGATAGCGCAAACCGCCCGCATGGATGTTGGCAGGAGCAAAGTTATGTCCCAGTGTGTACATCGGCAGTAACGGGGTGTATCCGGCCTCATCGCCGAAGTCGTATTGGAACTTACCGCGCGTTAGTTTGGGGCAGGAAGCCGGTTCGGCAGCAATGAAACGGGTTTGCTTGCCTTCCAGAATCTTATGGCGCATGAAGGGGAATGCGATACCGCCGAAATTGGAACCGCCGCCGAAGCAGGCGATGACCATGTCGGGATATTCTCCGGCCATTTCCATCTGCTTTTCAGCTTCAAGACCGATAACCGTCTGGTGCAGGGCCACGTGGCTCAGTACAGAGCCTAGGGTGTACTTGCAATTCGGGGTGGTCTGTGCCAGTTCTATGGCTTCGGAAATAGCTGTGCCCAGTGAACCTTGATAGTTGGGGTGCGCTGTCAGAATATCTTTTCCTGCACGAGTGGACATGGATGGAGACGGGGTGACTTGTGCGCCGAACGTCTGCATGATGCTGCGGCGGTAAGGCTTTTGTTCGTAGCTGATTTTCACTTGGTAAACGGCAGCTTCCAGGCCAAACAGGCGGGCTGCGTAAGCCAGTGAAGCACCCCATTGTCCGGCACCGGTTTCGGTAGTAACATTGGTTACTCCTTCCTTTTTACAATAATATGCTTGGGGAATGGCAGAGTTTAGCTTGTGAGAACCCATCGGGCTGACACTTTCATTTTTGAAATAAATATGTGCCGGAGTGCCCAATGCCTTTTCCAGTCCGTAAGCGCGAACCAGCGGAGTACTGCGGTAGTATTTGTACATTTCCCGTACTTCTTCAGGGATTTCAATCCATTTGTCGGTCTGGTTAAGTTCCTGCTTGCACAGTTCTTGTGCGAAGATGGGATATAAATCTTCTGCTTTCAGCGGTTGTTTAGTGCCCGGGTGAAGAGGCGGCATAGGTTTGTTTACCATATCTGCCTGTATATTATACCAGTAATGTGGAATTTCTTCTTCCGGAAGGAAGAATCTTTTTGTCTTGTTGCTCATGGTGGTTACTTGAATTTAAATTTTTACGAGGCCAAATGTAACTATTATTTTTAAAACAATTTCTTTTTTCTTTTGTTTTTTGTCTATAAGCATTGTTTTGCTTATGTTTGCCCGATTTTAAAATTGATGTCTCCATGAAGATTTATCACAAATTCTTTTTGTATCAGAATAAATGGATTCATCCGTACATCCGGATTTTTCTTGCAGGGATGACTTACATAGCCTACCTGGCTTCTATTCTGCTGATTGTGGGAGTGGTATATGAACACGGCTTTACTATTTCCGAACACGAGGCTCAACAATTGCAGCACTTGTATCAGTTGGTATGGGGCGTTTTTCTGACGGAAATCACTCTGCGCATCCTGCTGGAATATCAGGATACGAAGCGTAAGTTCAACAGGCTGACGTGGGTACTGACCATATTGCTCTATCTGACTCTTATTCCCGTCATTTTCCATCGGCCGGAAGAAGAAGGGGCTATCCTGCATTTCTGGGAGTTTTTGGACGGAAAGCTTTATCACATAGTACTTTTGCTGATATTTTCGTTCCTCAATCTTTCCAATGGCCTGGTCCGGCTGTTGGGGCGTCGTACGAACCCTTCATTGATTCTGGCTGCCAGCTTTCTGATTATCATTCTCATAGGAACAGGGTTGTTGATGCTGCCGAGATGCACCATGAACGGCATTTCGTGGGTAGATTCACTGTTCATCTCCACCAGTGCGGTATGTGTCACGGGATTGACTTCGGTGGATGTGGCGTCCACATTCACCACGTCTGGTTTTGTAGTGATTATCCTGCTTATACAGATTGGCGGTCTGGGTGTGATGACACTGACCAGTTTCTTTGCTATGTTCTTCATGGGTAATACCTCATTCTACAATCAGTTGGTGGTTCGTGATATGGTCAGTTCTAATTCATTGAACTCGCTGCTTTCCACTTTGTTGTATATATTGGGCTTTACGTTGGCCATCGAGGGGGCGGGGATGCTTGCCATCTGGAGCGACATTCACGGCACGATGGGGATGACATTTGAAGAAGAAGTGGCTTTTTCGGCGTTCCATGCTATCTCGGCGTTCTGTAATGCAGGGTTCTCCACACTGCCGGGCAATCTGGGTAATCCGCTGGTGATGACAGGGCATAATCCATTCCTTATTTATATATCGCTGTTGATTATCCTGGGTGGTATCGGTTTTCCGATATTGGTGAACTTGAAAGACATTGTGCTTCATCATTTGCGTCGGATATGGAGATTTCTGCATACGTGGGAGTGGGACAGGCATCGTTTTTATCATCTGTATAATCTCAATACAAGGATTGTGCTTATTATGACTTTCCTGTTGCTGGTGCTTGGCACGGTACTCATTGCCCTCTTTGAGTGGAATGGCGCTTTTGCCGGAATGTCCGTGGCTGATAAATGGACGCAAGCATTCTTCAATGCAACCTGTCCCCGTACGGCTGGATTTACCAGTGTGGATCTTACTTCGTTGGGAGTACAGAGCATCCTTATATATATTTTCCTGATGTGGGTTGGTGGTGCGGCACAATCCACGGCGGGCGGTATCAAGGTGAATGCATTTGCGGTTGTGGTGTTGAATTTGGTTGCTGTACTTCGCGGTACGGAGAAAGTAGAGGTCTTCGGACGCGAGTTGTCTTACGATTCAATCCGTCGTTCCAATGCAACGGTAGTGATGTCTATCGGTGTTTTGTTTGTATTTGTTTTTACGTTGACGATATGGGAACCCCAGGCATCTGTCATGGCACTTCTGTTTGAATGTGTATCGGCGTTGAGCACAGTAGGTTCCAGTTTGAATCTTACACCTACATTGGGGGATAACAGTAAATTGCTTGTTGCCTTTCTGATGTTTATCGGTCGTGTAGGATTGATAACATTGATGTTGGGTATCATCAAGCAAAAGAAACATACTAAATATCAGTATCCGAGCGGACAGATTATTATTAATTAGAGTAGTTAGTAATAAGTAGTCAAGTAGTAAGTAGAAGATACTCTATTTCTCAATTTTTAATTCTCAATTTAATAATTATGAAGTATATTATCATTGGTTTAGGAAATTACGGGCATATGCTTGCCGAGGAACTTTCTACATTGGGGCACGAGGTGATTGGTGCAGATGTAAGTGCAGGTCGTGTGGACAGCATAAAAGAGAAAATAGCTACGGCTTTTGTACTGGATGCAACAGACGAACAGGCACTTTCCGTTCTTCCTCTGAATGGGGTGGATGTGGTGATAGTGGCTATCGGTGAGAATTTTGGCGCCTCTATCCGTGTGGTGGCTTTGCTGAAACAGCAGAAGGTGAAGCATATCTATGCAAGGGCTATTGATAATGTCCATCGCTCCGTGCTCGAAGCCTTTGAACTGGAACGCATACTGACTCCGGAAGAGGATGCCGCCCGTGGATTGGTGCATCTCCTGGAATTCGGTTCCAACATGGAGACGTTCCGGGTGGATGCGGATTATTATGTGGTGAAGTTTACGGTGCCGGAAAAGATGGTGGGATATTATGCCAACGAACTGAACCTGGACAAGGAATTCGGTTTGAAACTGTTGGCGCTGAAGCGTGCCAAGACGCTGAAAAACTGTTTGGGTATCTCTTTTACAGAGCATGATGTGATGAACGAATTGCCTGAAAATGACCAGGTACAGGCGGATGACGAACTGGTTTGTTACGGGCGGTATAAGGACTTTCAGAAGTTCTGGAAAGCGATGTAAATGATTCTTGATTAATATCTTAAAATAACATATATGAAACCGGACTTTACTTACGATCAGATACCCTCTACATTTGTATATTGCCTCCACGGCCAATGCCCTAAGGCGGCAGATTGCCTGCGTCACAAACTTCTTGTCTTGGTACCTTCGGAAATTATGGTGATAGGTATGTTAAATCCTAACTGCATTGCCGCTAGTCAGGATAAGTGCCCCCACTTCATGCCCGACTGCACTGCCCATTTTGCAATGGGTATTACACATCTGCTGGATAAACTTCCTCATAGCGAGGCCGTCGTCATCAAAAATCTTCTATACGGTTTCCTCGGGCGTAATATGTATTATCGCATCAAGAACAGAGAGCGTTCCATCAAGCCTTCCGAACAAGAGTCGATTCGCCAGATCTTCCTTAGCCGTGGAATTACGGACGAACTCGTGTTTGATGAATATATCGAGCAATACGATTGGGATGCCTGACGAATAACAAAGAGAGTACTTTCTGATAGCTTTTTTATAGGGATGAAAACTTTTTCTCACCCTTATGAGAATTTTTTCTCACCACGATGAGAATAAACTTTGCATTGTATAGTTAATCGTGAACATTCACCGGCTTGAGAAGACGTGTTTTTCTATAAGCAACGTTATTTTTCCCTTCGGCTTTTCCTGTCATTGATAATGTCGTTCATATTCTCTTGTGCCCATGAAATCAGGGAGTTGATATGTGGCAACAGAGACATAGCCCTGTCCGTCAGCGAATATTCCACTTTAGGCGGCACTTGTGCATAAATCTGTCTTTTCACGAGCCCATCCTCTTCTAATGTGCGGAGTGTAACGGTCAGCATCTTTTGTGAAATGTCCGGTATCGTCTTCTGTAACTCATTAAACCGCATTACGGGGGCCTGTGTCAAGGTAAATAGTGTCAGTATAGACCATTTATCACTGATGCGGGCCAGTATCATCCGGATAGGGCAATCAGCATAAGAGCCATTTTGTATATCTGTTCTATTCATATTGCTTTGGTTTATAAAAACACTCTACAAAAGTAACTAATATGCCGATTGTATGCAAATGAACTTTCATGTAATTTGTGGAAATTAGATTGTGAATCTGTTATTATATAGATTATAATAGCATATATTAAAATGTTTTTTGGTTTTCTTTGTGTTATAATTTAATTTTTATTACTTTCGCATATGGAATACTCCTAACCTTTTTAATTCTATGTGATGCATATTAAGACTAATTCGGAGGACGCGATATCTTTTAATCAGTTGTATGAGGATTATCAAACACGATTTGTGAATTTTGCTAATACTTATGTTAGGGATTGGAATGTAGCGGAAGATATAACGACAGAAGCGTTGATTTACTATTGGGAAAACAGAAATACTCTTTCTGAAGTATCTAATATTCCTGCATATATACTTACCATAATCAAAAATAAAAGTCTTAATTACCTTCGCCATTTGCAGATAGAGGAAGAACATTCTGAAAATGTCAGAAAATATAATGAGTGGGAACTCAATACGCGTATTGTTTCTCTGGATGCTTGTGAACCCTATGAACTTTTAGTTAAAGAGATGCATGAACTTATCCGTCAAACTTTGAATAATCTGCCGGAGCGTACACGCAAAATATTTATTATGAGCCGCTATGAAAATAAATCTTATAAGGAGATTGCCGCTTTAATGAATATGACTACCAAAGGGGTAGATTTCCACATTGGCAAGGCTTTAAAGATGCTTCAGATTAACCTGAAAGACTATTTCCCACTTTTTCTTTATTTTTTCATGAAACCTCACTAGGAATCCTTTCTCGTGAAGTGCCTTATATATAAAGAGAACATTTATATATTGGCATGGACAAAGATTTACTATATAATTTTTTTAAAGGAAATGTTTCTGTTGAAGAAGGGCAGAGGGTAAAAGCCTGGGTAGAAGCATCAGAAGAGAATGAGCGTGCTTTCTATAGGGAACGTAAAATTTTTGATGCCTTAATGCTCCATAATCCACTTCCGGAAAAGAAAATATCCATTTTTAGTATCTTACAGAACAAAAGTATGGAGTGGCTGAAAATAGCTATTGCTGTGACATTTACACTTCTGCTTAGTTATTTCTATCAGGAACATAAAGCAGGTTCGGATTCCATGGCAATGAGTACTGTCTCCGTTCCCGAAGGACAGCGTACCAATATTACATTGCCTGACGGTACCAATGTTTGGCTGAATGCGCGTACTACGATACAGTATCCGGTTTCCTTTAACCGACGGGAGCGCTTCGTTATCCTGAAAGGGGAAGCCTATTTTGATGTGAAAAGAAATGAAAGCAAGCCATTTGTGGTACGTACGGATGCTTATAATATTGAAGTATTAGGCACAAAATTTAATGTGAATGCATATCCCGGAACGGAGAGATTTGAAACTACATTGATGCATGGTAGTGTCAAGGTCACTTTGAAAACAGATTCATTACAAACCGTAATATTGGAACCTGACCATAAATTATCATTGGAAAAAGGTCGGCTCATACTAACTAAAGTGGAAGACTATAATCCTTACCGCTGGAAAGAAGGACTTATTTGTTTCTCCGATGAATCTTTCCCCAATATAATGAAAGACTTTGAGAAGTATTACGGAGTGAAAATAGTGATAGAGAATAAAAATGTGTGGCAGAGTAGTTTCACGGGGAAATTCAGACTATCGGACGGAATAGATTATGCACTCCGTATCTTACAGAAAAACATAAACTTCCAATACGAGAAAAATAATGAGGAGCAGATTATCTATATAAAATAAATTCAGTATTAATCCTTAAAAAAGAATGCCTATGAGAGATGACCTATGTTAACCTAAAAATATGCCGATAAGTGTTCCCGCACCTACCGGCATAAGAAATCAACACAATTTTAATATTAAAAAATGTATCAACTTAAAATCTATACAAAGGTATGAAAAATAACACTTTGTCGGGGTCGTATTATCTTAAAAATCCCCGAATAAAACATTTTTTTAGAATTATGAGAATCACATTATTCCTATTGATGGCATGTGTTTTTTCTTCGTATGCCGGAAATACCTATTCACAGAACACGAAAGTTAGTCTTGACATGGATAATGTAGGACTAAATAAAGTCTTGGATGAAATAGAGAGTCAGACCGATTATCTCTTTATCTATAATAGTCGGATAAATGTCAATAAGCTGGTTACTATTAAAGCAAATAAACAGGCAGTTTCAAAGGTATTAGATCAAATATTACAAAACACCGGCATTGCATATAAATTGGAAGGCTCCCATATTATTTTAGAAAGAAAAGCGAAAGAAATGCGCAATGCACCTTCTGCTGCAACACAACAGCAAACCAAAAAGATAACCGGAACCGTTGTAGATAAGACAGGAGAGACTGTTATTGGAGCGAATGTCAAAATACAAGGTACGGACAGAGGGACTATTACCGATATTGATGGTAATTTCACCTTGGAGGTTACTCCGGAAGATGTACTTATTATCAGTTATATCGGTTATTTGGATGCGAAAGTTACCGTAGCCGGTCAAAACTATATTCATGCGGTGTTGACAGAAGATAATAAGATGTTGGATGAAATTGTTGTAATCGGTTATGGCACTACATCTACGCGCAAAATGGCATCTGCCGTTACAGCCGTGAAAGGTGAAAAGTTGCAGGACCTGCCATTTAGTAGCGTGACGGCTTCACTGGCCGGACGTGCCACAGGTGTCATTGTGCAATCATCAGGTGGTGAACCGGGGTCTACCCCTTCCATCTCTATTCGTGGTGGCGGTGCACCTATCTATGTTATCGACGGTGTTATTTCAGATGCATGGGATTTCAATACATTGAATCCGAATGACATTGAAAGTCTTTCTATTCTTAAGGATGCAGCATCTCTGGCTGTTTACGGTTCACGAGCTGCCAACGGTATTGTGATGGTGAAAACCAAGCAGGGAGGTAAAGGGAAGACGGCGGTAACCTACACGTTTAATGCTGAATTTAGTCAACCTACCAAATTGTTAGAGAAAACCCGTGGTTATGACTATGCTTACAACCAAATGCTTGCCGGTATCAATGACGGTATGAATGAAGCAGACCTACCTTTTAATCAGGAAGTGCTTGATATTATTAGAAACCAGTCTGATCCTTATACGGCAGGACATGCAGATACGGATTGGTTGGGAGAAGGACTAAAAACTTTTGCCCCTCAATATAAGCATACCGTGTCATTGAGTGGAAGCGGCAATAAAGTGAACTATTACCTTTCTTTGGGCATGCTTAACCAAGGTAGTATCTACACATCAAATGCATTGAATTATGACCGTTATACAGTTCGCAGCAATGTAAACACGACTTTTGAAGAGATTGGTCTGAAAATCAGTCTGAACCTGAACGGTGTTTATGAAAAGAAAGAATATCCTTCCTTCTCGGCACAAAAAATTTGGGAAGATCTTTATAATCAGTCTCCGTTGAATCCGGCTTATAATCAGGATGGTACTTATGCGGCTGTTACCGACCATCCGCTAGCGGAAATGGACAAACGCTCAGGGTATAATAGGAATTATGGCAAGTTCATCAACACACAAGTGGCAGCCGATTGGACATTGCCCTGGTTGAAGGAATTGACCCTTGGTGCCATGTTCAACTATCGTCTGAATGACTCGCATGTGAAAAATTTCAGTACCAAGGCACCTCAGTACTATGCGGATGGTTCTATATATCCAATAGGTAAACCGACATTGAAAGAGGAAGGTTATTGGGGAGAATCTTATAATTTTGAAGTAAGTGCCGCTTATGTGAAAACCTTTGCAGAGAAGCACACGATTGATGCTAAGTTCGTCTATACTATTGCCGAAAATAGTGGATGGAATTTCAATGCATATCGTGGTGAATACTTGTCTACGGTTGTCGACCAATTGTTTGCCGGTGCGGCAGATACACAGCAGAATGGCGGTAACTCGGATGAAGGTGGGCGCATGGGATTTGTAGGACGTCTGAAATATGACTTTATGAACCGTTATATTGTGGAAGGTAGTTTCCGTTATGATGGTTCGGACAATTTTGCACCGGGACACCGTTGGGGATTCTTCCCTTCGGGAGCAGTGGCATGGGCCATCAGTGAAGAGCCTTTTTTCAAGGAATGGGATCAAGATGTAGTCGATTTGCTCAAGGTGCGTGCTTCTTATGGACAGACGGGTACGGAAAGCGGTGTGAACCGTTTTGGTTATCTTTCTACTTACAATATGGATGAAAAGAAAATTGTAATCGGAGGGAAACTGCAATCCGGATTCAGTGAAGGAGCTTTGGTGTCTCCTGAATTGTTGAGCTGGTATGAGGTGAACTCTTTTAACTTGGGATTGGATATGGCTTTTTTCAACAGCCGTCTGAAAGGGACTTTTGATTATTTCTATTATGTAACTAAAGGTGGTTTGATGAGTCCGGGCGACCGTTATACCACTCCGTTGGGCAAGGCTCTACCACAAATAAAATCGAATAGCGAACAGCGCCGCGAAGGTGTGGAAGTGACCATGCGCTGGTCGGATACGACTCCGCGTAAATTTGCTTATGAAGTAGGATTCAATATGACCTATTTCAATAGCCTGTGGAAGGTGAAAGCGGATGAGGGATTGTCTGATCTGATGAATCCGTACAAACGCCAGACGCATCAGACCGATTATTATGGAGTAGGATATATAGATACAGGACTTTATCAAAATAAGGAAGATATCCTGAACTCTCCCCGAAGATTGGGATCTACCCAAACTAAGCTCGGAGACATTGGTTATACGGATGTGAACGGTGATGGTAAAATAGACGGTGAAGACCAGGTACGTGTTGGAAAGCCGACACTGCCTCACTTCACTTATGCTCTCGACTTTTCTTTTGGCTATGAAGGATTCACTTTATCGGGCTTATTCTATGGTACCGGCGAACGTTATATGACTCTTGGCGACCGTTATCAGAAGGGTGAAGGTAAATATCTCTATTACGAAAACCAGTTGAACTATTGGAGACCGGATAATACGGATGCAGATTTTCCAAGACTTTCAATCAGTTCCGGTGTGAACGGGAACAATAATCAGGTAAGTTCTACTTTCTGGATGCGGAATGCATCTTATCTTCGTCTGAAGAATTTGCAGTTGAGCTATGATTTCAAATACAAGTATCTGAAAAGATGCGACTGGTTGCAGATGTGCCGTGTGAATCTGAGCGGCAGTAATCTCTTTACCATTTCAAGTATCGGCAAGTTTTTTGACCCGGAAACATCCAATACCAGTGGTGATGGATATCCTGTACAGCGAGTTTATTCAATTGGTGTAACAATAGGCTTTTAATAGGGAGGAATGAACATGAATAAGATAAAGAATTTATTTGCAATAACACTATTTGCCTTGGTTGCCTTTTCGTGTAGCGATATATTGGATAAGGGGCCACTCGACAAATATTCGGAGAATGATGTGTGGAAAAGTACTGACCTGACGCAGGCATTCATTTATACTGCATTGGCGAATGCTACTGATATGATGGTCTGGAAAGACAATTGGACGGATAATGAAGCTATTCTGGAAGATGGACGGGATGTGAATGCTGAATTGATAGACCGTTACCATGATGCGGGATGGAATAAGTATGAAGATATCCGCCGTTGCAATATGGTGTTGGCACGGGTTCCGGAAGCTCCTTTTACAGAGACGGAAAAAGCCAATTTCATAGCACAGGCTAAGACAGTACGTGCCATGATTTACTTTACACGTGCCCGTCTGTTCGGTAAACTGATGTTGGTAAAGGAATTGATTGAACCGGAAGCTGAAATGACATTTCCCCGCACGGCTACGGTGAAAGAAACCTATGATTTCATACTGAACGATCTAAAGGAGGCTGCTCCTGATCTTCCGGTTGATGCTCCGTCCGGTGCACTGTCACGTGGTGTAGCTTATGCGTTATTGGGAGAAGTTGCCCTGCATGGAGCAGCATATATTGAAAATGGTCAGGAAGAGTATTATGGCATAGCGGCAAAAGCCTGTGAAGATTTGTTTGCATTGGGCAAATACTCGTTGGATGCTGACTATGCCGGTATGTTCAATGATTACGACCATTCATTGGCTTCAAATGAGATCATTCTGGCACGATGGAGAAATTCGGAAAATACAAATTTCTCAGATACATGGATGCAAAGGCTGGTTCCCAATATCGACCCTTCTAAATTGACTGCCGATGTGCAGGCAAAGTACCCGTTGGTAGAGGAAATGGCCGGTTGGCCGCAAAGATTCCCTTCCGTTGACTTGGTGAATGATTATCTGGTAGTCGATGAGGATGGAGAAGCAAAAGAATGGGACCAGACTTCCTATTATCATAATTTCCTGGCTAACGGAGGTACAGTAGAAGATGCGATTTATAAGAATCGTGACAAGCGTTTTAAGGCTTCTATCGTTTATGATGGTTGTTCCTATTTCGCCAATACGGTGTGGCTTCGCGAAGGAGGAAATCTTTATTATGCTTCCAAATCAACAGAATTCTGGGGAATGCCAGTATCGGGATATGTTTATCGGAAATGTGTTTATGAGGCCAAACGCTTGTTGAATTCGGAGAAAACGAATTACCATTATACTTTGTTACGTTTAGGACGCTCTTATATGAATTATGCGGAAGCTAAATTGCGTCAGGGAGATAAAGAAACAGCTATTGACTATATCAATAAGACGAGAGCGACTCATGGTGGTCTGCCGGAGTTGCAGAAATCTTTGTCACTGGAGGAAACCTGGAAAGAGTATAAGCGTGAACGTCGTGTAGAATTGGTCAGTGAAGGTGACCGTTACTGGAGTGTACTACGCTGGGGTAAAGCCGAAGGACTGGAAGTGGTTCCGGAACTGACCGTTGAGCAGAAATTTATGAAGATAGCTCCTGACGGAAAATCCTTTGAAATTATTCCGCTCCCCATTTACCAAAGTGATAATGAGCGCACCTTTACCAAGAAACATTATTTATTCCCTGTTCCGCAGGGACAACGTGACCTGAATCCAAACCTGGACCAGAACGAGGGATGGTAGGGAGATGCTGAATGTGTAATTATTAAAGTCTTACAATTATGAAGAAACTTATAAATACTATTTTATTGATATTTCTGATGGGCACGGTTTCATCGTGTTTGAAATCAGGATTGGATGATTTGGAAACTTACAATGAAGCTAAAATTACTAATTTGAACTTCGAGTGTCGTTGGTGGGATGAAGCTAAGAACCAGATGGCTGTTAAAACACTTAACATCGAGAAACAAATCTCGGAAGAGGATAATCTGATTACCTGTAAACTGACTGTTCCTGATGCGAGTGGCAGTTTTACTGATGCAGTTCGGCAGAATGTCTCATTAAGTAGTCTTATAGCTTACATGGACCTTTCTACCGCTGCCAGAATTGCACCTTTGAACGGAGCACCCAAGTTGGGTAATCCCGGCGATTTTTCAGCCAAGGAATTCAAATATCTGGTGACGGCTGCCGATGGTACGAAAAGGGAATGGACAATAAAGATTACGGATTTTGTAAAATAAGAATAGCTATTGAAGCTACTCGGATTACTAATTGAAATGAGGAGGGAAGATATTTGGGAAGAATATCTTCCTTCGTCTGTTGTTTTGTTATATTAATAGAATTAATAAAAAGAAGAATTATGAACAAACCATATTTTATTGCATTTTTACTTTCTTTAGTCTTATTGGTGGCGTCTTTCTCTGTTTCTGCCGGAAATGCTACATCAAAAGTATTTGAGGGGAAACCCTGCATCAATTCTCCTCAGATTACAGGCAATTACCCTTCAACTCCATTTCTTTTTTATATTCCAACTTCGGGTCAGCGGCCGATGAAGTGGAGTGCGGACAAACTTCCGAGAGGATTGAAACTGGATTCCAGTACCGGTATTATCAGCGGGACTGTAACCTCCAAAGGGGATTATACTGTAACCCTTAAGGCTGAAAATGCATTAGGTGTAAGTGTGAAAAAACTGGTTATCCGCATTGGTGATGAACTGTTGTTAACCCCTCCAATGGGCTGGAACAGTTGGAATACTTTCGGAAGGCATCTGACAGAAGAACTGGTATTGCAGACAGCAGATGCGATGATAGCGAACGGAATGCGCGATCTGGGATATTCTTATATCAATATAGATGACTTTTGGCAATTGCCGGAACGAGGGGCTGACGGACATTTGCAGATTGACACAACGAAGTTTCCACGCGGGATAAAATATGTGGCTGATTATCTGCACGAGAGGGGATTCAAATTAGGAATTTATTCGGATGCAGCCGATAAGACTTGTGGTGGTGTTTGCGGTAGTTATGGATATGAGGAAACTGATGCAAAAGATTTTGCATCTTGGGGAGTGGATTTGTTGAAGTATGACTATTGCAATGCTCCTGTCGGCAGGGTAGAGGCAATGAAGCGATATGCCAAAATGGGAAAGGCTTTACGTGCCACTAACCGTTCTATCGTATATTCGGTGTGCGAGTGGGGACAACGTGAACCCTGGAAATGGGCAAAGCAGGTGGGCGGACATTTATGGAGGGTATCAGGGGATATCGGTGATGTCTGGTATCGTGATGCGAACCATATCGGTGGGTTACGCGGTGTCCTGAATATCCTTGAAATCAATGCTCCTTTGAGTGAATATGCCGGTCCGTCCGGTTGGAATGATCCGGACATGCTGATTGTAGGTATCGACGGAAAGAGTATGAGCATTGGTTATGAATCGGAAGGATGTACTCAGGAACAATATAAATCTCATTTCAGCCTGTGGTGTATGATGGCTTCTCCGTTACTTTCCGGAAATGATGTTCGGAATATGAATGACAGTACATTAAATGTCTTGTTGGATGCTGATTTAATAGCTATTAATCAGGATGTATTAGGCAAACAGGCAGAACGTAGTATTCGCTCGGATCATTATGATATCTGGGTCAAGCCATTGGCAGATGGACGTAAGGCTGTGGCCTGTTTCAATAGGGCAAGTTCTCCACAAACTGTGATAATGAATGCAAATACAGTTGCAGATTTATCATTTGAACATATTTATTGTCTGGAAGATCGTTTGACAAAAAGTGGTGGCGATTCAAAGGAATTTATAATAAAACTGGCTCCTTATCAATGTAAAGTTTATATTTTTGGTAAGGCAAATTAGAATTATTCATTATTATAAACACAAATCTTTTTTATTCATGAAAACACTATTTAAACTTGCCGGATTACTGGCAATGACAGGAGCCTTAATTTCCTGTGGTGATAATAAAGAAATGGCCGATTACCGGGTTATTCCCTTGCCTCAGGAAGTGGTTGCTACCTCCAATGGTGAGTTCGTAATGGACAATGGAACAAAAATTATTTATCCGGGAGGTAATGAGATGATGCAACGCAATGCTCAGTTTCTTGTCGGTTATCTAAAGAAGGCTACCGGCGCTGATTATGCAGCTGAAGCCGGGATAGAGGGAAAAGGTAATATTCTTCTCCGTTTAGGGTTGGCTGCTGAAAATCCCGAAGCCTATCAGTTGGATGTTACATCTGACGGTGTGACTATTACCGGAACAAGTGAAGCGGGAGTCTTTTACGGAATACAAACCTTGCGCAAATCAGTTTCTCCGGTAATAAACACTACTCCTGTCTTGACTGCTGTACAGATAAAAGATTATCCGCGTTTCGGCTATCGTGGCGTGCATTTTGACGTAAGCCGCCACTTCTTTACGGTAGATGAAGCAAAGAGTTACATTGATATGATGGTTCTGCATAATATGAACCGTTTGCACTGGCATTTAACTGACGATCAGGGATGGCGCCTGGAGATTAAAAAATATCCGTTGCTGACTGAAATCGGAGCTAATCGTAAAGAAACTGTTATCGGACGAAACTCCGGTGAGTATGATGGTAAGCCTTATGGCGGTTTCTATACTCAGGAAGAGGCTCGCGAAATTGTTGCCTATGCAGCGGAACGTTATATTACAGTTATTCCCGAAATTGACCTTCCGGGACATATGCAGGCTGCGCTGGCTGCTTATCCTCACTTGGGTTGCACAGGTGGTCCGTATGAAGTATGGACGCAATGGGGCGTATCGGATAATGTGCTTTGTGCCGGAAATGACAGTGTACTGACATTCATTGATGATGTGCTGTCTGAGGTGATGGATATTTTCCCATCCCAGTATATCCACGTTGGTGGTGACGAGTGTCCGAAAGCGAAATGGGAGACTTGCCCCAAATGTCAGGCACGTATCAAAGCGTTGAGTGTTAAAGGTGATGCCAAGCATAGTAAGGAAGAATACCTGCAGAGCTTTATCATCAACCATGCGGAGAAATTCCTGAATGAACATGGACGGCAGATTATAGGCTGGGATGAAATTCTGGAAGGCGGGTTGGCTCCGAACGCTACTGTTATGTCATGGCGTGGGGAAGGAGGTGGAATTGAAGCTGCCAAACAAAAACATGATGTGATTATGACACCGAACACGTATCTCTACTTTGATTACTATCAGACAAAAGATACGGAAAACGAACCGTTGGCCATTGGAGGATACCTGCCGATTGAACGCGTGTACAATTATGAGCCGATGCCGGCTTCCCTGACTCCTGAAGAGCAGAAATATATAATTGGCGTACAAGCCAATCATTGGTCGGAGTATATACCTACCTATTCCCAATTGCAATATATGGCACTGCCGCGTTGGGCAGCTTTGTCTGAAGTTCAGTGGACTAATCCGGACAAGAAAGACTATAAGGGCTTCCTTAGCCGTCTGCCACGTTTAATTAATCTGTATGCGTTGGAGGGATATAATTATGCTACTCACGTGTTTGATGTAAAAGCAGACTTTGTGGCTAATTCTGCCGATGGCACAGTGGATGTGATGATGGGTACCATAGATAATGCTCCTATTCATTATACACTTGATGGGACGAAACCGACAGCGGCTTCCCCTGTTGCCGATAGTATTCTTGTGATAAAAGAGAGTTGTGTGCTCAATGCTCTTGCCCTTCGTCCGACGGGGAATAGCCGTATGCTTACCGAGAAAATAGCTTTCAGTAAGTCTACTTCCAAACCGACAAAAGCGAACCAACCGGTGAATAAGCAATATCAGTATAATGGAGTGACCACACTGACCGATGGACTAAAAGGAAACGGTAATTATAAGACCGGACGCTGGATTGCTTTTTATCGCAATGATATGGATGTGACGATAGATCTGCAACAATCCACAGAGATCTCAAGTGTAGCCTTTACCACTTGTGTGGAGAAAGGTGACTGGATTTTCGATGCACGCGGTTTTACGGTAGAAGTATCCGATGATGGTGATGACTTTACCGAAGTAGCCTCTGAAGAGTATCCTGCCATGCAAGAAAGCGACCGTAACGGTTTATACGAACATAAGCTGACGTTCACTCCGGTGCAAGCACGTTATGTGCGGGTGCTGGTTCCTTCTGAGAAGTCCATTCCCCAGTGGCATGGCGGAAAGGGAAATTCAGGCTTTCTGTTTGTTGATGAAGTGACGATAGAATAATCCTGTGAACTGAGTGATATGCGGAAAAGTAACGCAATTGTTTATGTTTTACTGTTGGTAGCTGTACTTCTTATAGGGAGGAGTAAGGTCTCAGCACAGTCTGTCATTCCCGTTCCGTTGAAGGTGGAGCGGGAGAGTGGTGTATTTTGTATTTCCCAAGAAACGAAACTATATACCAATCTTAAAGGAAAAGAGAAACAGGCTTTGGATGATTACTTGATTACGCTTCCGGCTCCTTTCAATGCGGGTATCAATGGAAAGAAGAATGTTCGTGAAAATGTTATCATTCTACAGAAAATGGAAAGTGTCGGCAGACGTCAGTCTGCCGGTGATGCTCCGTTCAACTCTGAAAGCTATACGCTGGAGGTGACTCCTGCGCACGTTCTGATTCAGGCGGATACGGATGCCGGACTTTTTTATGGTTTGCAGACATTGTTGCAGTTGGCTGAGCCTACTGGTAAAGCTGTATGGAAAGTGCAGGCTACGTATGTAGAAGATACTCCCCGCTTTCCTTACCGGGGCTTCATGCTGGATGTTTCCCGTCATTTCCGTTCCAAGGAGTTTGTGAAGAAACAGGTCGATGCATTGGCACGCTATAAACTCAACCGTCTGCATCTGCATCTGACTGATGGTGCAGGCTGGCGAATTGAAATAAAGAAGTATCCGAGACTTACCAACTTTGCCGCCTGGCGGCCGGAAGCCGTCTGGAAGAAATGGTGGTTTGGTGAGGATGCCCGCAAATATTGTGAACAAGATGATCCGCATGCACAGGGAGGCTTTTATACTCAGGATGATATCCGCGAACTGGTGCAGTATGCAGCACAACGTCATATTACAATCATTCCTGAAATAGAGATGCCTGCCCATTCGGAAGAAGTGCTGGCGGCCTATCCTGAATTTTCCTGTTCAGGCGAACCATATAAGAATGCTGATTTCTGTGTAGGCAACGAACGAACTTTCACCTTCCTTGAAGATGTGCTGACTGAAGTCATGGCACTGTTTCCATCCGAATATATCCATATCGGTGGTGATGAAGCCGGTAAGGTTGCATGGAAAACCTGCCCTAAATGCCAGCAGCGCATCAAGGAGGAGGGACTGAAAGATGTCAATGAATTGCAAAGCTATCTTATTCATCGGATTGAAGCCTTTCTGAATGCACATGGCCGTAAACTTCTGGGTTGGGATGAAATCATGGAAGGCGGATTGGCTCCTAATGCAACGGTGCTGTCGTGGCGGGGCGAAGAAGGAGGTATAAACGCAGTTAAGGCAGGGCACCGGGCTATTATGGCTCCCGGTTCCCATTGCTATCTGGATGGTTATCAGGATGCTCCTTACTCGCAGCCTGAAGCCATCGGTGGGTATCTACCGCTCTCTAAGGTTTATTCTTATAATCCTGTTCCTGCGGCATTAACGAAGGATGAAGCCGAGCTTATTTATGGTGTACAAGCTAATTTGTGGACTGAATATATCCCTACCGCCGAGCAGTGTGAATATATGATTTATCCCCGTCTGCTTGCTTTGGCTGAAGTGGCTTGGAGCGATCCTGCCCGTAAGTCATATCCGGACTTTCGTCTGCGTGCCCTGCAGGCTGTGGAATGGTTGCAGACGCAGGGGTATCACCCGTTTGACCTGAAAAACGAGATTGGAGGACGACCGGAAGCTGCGGAACCTGTCAGGCATTTGGCACTCGGCAAAACGGTGAAGTATAATGCTCCTTATAATAAATCTTATCAGGCACAGGGCGATAAAACTCTTACTGACGGCATACGTGGCAATTGGACTTATTCTGACGGTGCATGGCAAGGTTTTATTTCGCGTGACCGTTTGGACGTTACGATTGACTTGGAGGCAGAGCTGGATATTCATTCGGTTGGTGCTGATTTCATACAAGTAGTAGGTCCGGAAGTATTTTTGCCTGCCGAAGTTATTATTTCCGTTTCATCCGACGGCACCGGTTTCCATGAGTTGGTACATCTTACACATGAAGTGACGAAGGCTGAACCTATCGTGTTTAAAAACTATGGCTGGCAGGGAATATCCACTGCCCGGTATGTTCGTTATCAGGCGCGTGCCGGTAAAGAGTTCGGCGGATGGATATTTACGGACGAGATTGTGATAAAATGAATATAAAAATAATCTGATACTCATGAATATAAAATATATATCTATAATACTCTTGCTAGTACTCCTATCCTCACTTGCTAATGCGCAGGTACGTATTGAACGGACCTTTGAGAAAGGTTGGAAGTTCACCCGTGAAGACAATACGGACTTTAGCCGTAAAGAATATGACGACACTAAATGGCAATCTGTCACAGTGCCGCATGACTGGGCTATCTATGGTCCTTTCAGCATTAATAATGATAAGCAGAATGTAGCCATCACTCAGGATGGACAAAAGGAGGCCTTGGAACATGCCGGACGAACCGGCGGATTGCCTTTCGTCGGTACGGGTTGGTATCGCCTGGCGTTTGATATACCGGAATATGCTCCGGGTAAGAAGGCGACTCTTATATTTGACGGAGCCATGAGCCATGCCCGCGTCTATATCAATGGATTGGAAGCCGGTTATTGGCCGTATGGCTATAATTCTTTTTATGTGGATGCTACTCCTTATCTGAAAGCAGGGGAGAAGAATACACTGGCTGTCCGTCTGGAGAATGAAACAGAGTCTTCGCGCTGGTATCCGGGAGCAGGCTTATACCGCAATGTCCATTTGGTGATTAATGAGGATGCGCATATTTCTACATGGGGAACGCAACTTACTACTCCTGTTGTGAAGAAAGATTACGCCAAAGTTAATCTGAAAACCACTCTGGTGATTCCGGTCGGAAAGCATTTAGCTGATTATAGCATCGTAACCGAACTGAAAGACCGGAATGGTAAAGTGGTCGCTACCGATAAGAAACAGGGTGGGAACTTTGATGAGGGCATCTTTGAGCAGGAACTCATTGTCACTTCTCCTGCGCTGTGGTCACCTGATACTCCAGTACTTTATCAGGCGGCATCGAAGGTGTATGAGGGAAGTGTACTGAAGGACGAATACACAACTCCTTTTGGCATCCGCTCTATCGAAATTATTCCGGATAAGGGCTTTTTCCTGAATGGCGAACGTATCGTATTTCGGGGTGTATGCAATCATCATGACCTCGGTCCTTTGGGGGGCATTGCCAATGAAGCGGGTATCCGCCGCCAGATACGTATTTTGAAAGATATGGGGTGTAATGCTATCCGTACTTCCCATAACATGCCTGCTCCGGAGTTAATCCGCACCTGTGACGAAATGGGTATGATGGTGATGCCCGAATCATTTGACGAATGGAAAAGTGCGAAAGTACAAAACGGTTATCATAAACTGTTTGACGAGTGGGTAGAAAAGGATCTGGTGAATTTGATTCAGCATTATCGAAACAATCCGAGTGTAGTGATGTGGTGTATCGGCAACGAAGTACCCGACCAGTGGAATGGTGATTGTGGGCCGAAACTTTCCCGCCTCTTGCAGGATATTTGCCATCGTGAAGATCCTACGCGCCCTGTGACTCAGGGGATGGATGCTCCGGACGCGGTAGTCAACAACAATATGGCTGCGGTGATGGATGTTTCCGGTTTCAATTATCGTCCCCACAAGTATCAGACAAACTACAAGAAGTTACCGCAACAGATTATACTGGGTAGTGAAACAGCTTCTACCGTCAGTTCGCGTGGCGTCTACAAATTTCCGGTGGTTCGCCGTTCCATGCAGAAGTATGACGACCATCAGTCTTCATCCTATGATGTGGAACATTGCGGTTGGTCTAATCTTCCGGAAGACGATTTCATCTGGCACGAAGATTTTCCTTATTGCATAGGCGAATTTGTCTGGACAGGTTTCGATTATCTGGGAGAGCCGACTCCTTATTATACCGATTGGCCCAGCCATTCTTCCTTGTTTGGTATTATCGACCTCGCCGGTTTGCCAAAAGACCGTTATTACCTCTATCGCAGCCACTGGAATAAGAATGAGGAAACTCTTCATATTTTGCCGCACTGGAATTGGGAAGGGCGTGAAGGAGAAGTGACCCCGGTGTTTGTGTATACGAACTATCCGTCTGCCGAACTTTTCATCAACGGTAAGAGCCAGGGCAGACGTACAAAAGACCTGTCTGTTACGATTGACAACAGTACAGACTCTATCTCTACAGCCAATTTCAAACGTCAGCAACGCTATCGACTGATGTGGATGGATACAAAGTATGAACCGGGTACGGTGAAGGTGGTTGCCTATGATAAAAATGGCAAAGCTGTTGCTGAGAAGGAGATGCATACTGCCGGAAAACCTCATCATATAGAACTGATACCTGACCGTTCGCAGATTAAAGCGGATGGAAGGGACTTGTCCTTTGTGACAGTCAGGGTCGTGGATAAAGATGGAAATCTCTGTCCGTTGGCTGAGAATGAAATTCGTTTCAAAGTTAAAGGTGTCGGAACCTATCGTGCTGGAGCTAATGGAAATCCTGCTTCGCTCGAGTCGTTTCAGCTGCCTCGGATGAAGGTATTTAGCGGGATGATGACCGCCATTATTTCTTCTACTGATAAATCGGGAAAGATAACTTTGGAGGCTATTGGGAAAGGATTGGTGAAGGGAGTCTTAACTATTGAGAGTAAGTAAAAAAGGAATGAGGTTATCTGAATAGCAAGATAACCTCATTTGTTTTTTATTATGAAATCTTCTTATTTTAGTGCAGTCCGCCCAACCATTCCACCATCTTCGGATCACGGTGTGAGAAGAAACAACTTGTCTTAGTGTCCAATGCCGCTATTTTCTCCATATCTTCTTTAGCCAGTTCAAAATCGAATACATTGAAATTCTCAACAATGCGTTCTTTACGGATAGATTTCGGAATAACCACTATATTTCTCTGTATCAGCCAGCGCAACACAACTTGTGCGATAGATTTGTGATACTTGCCTGCAATTGTCGCCAGCGTTTCATTCCGGAATAAATTATTCTTTCCTTCGGCAAACGGTGCCCATGATTCAATTTGAACTCCCTTCCCTTTCATGAATGCTTCTGCTTCAATCTGTTGATAGAATGGATTAGTCTCCACCTGATTGACGGCAGGAACGATTTCATTGAAGAGAATCAGATCCGCAAGGCGGTCAGGCATAAAGTTGCTGACGCCGATGGCGCGGATGCGCCCTTCTTTATACAATTCCTCCATTGCACGCCATGAACCGTAATAGTCATTGAATGGCTGGTGAATGAGGTATAAATCCAGATAATCGAGTTGCAGGCGCTTCATGGATGCTTCAAAGGCTTTCTTAGCTTTGTCATAACCGGCATCTGATATCCAGAGCTTGGTAGTGATAAACAAATCTTCACGGGGAACTCCGCTACGTTTGATAGCCCTTCCCACAGCCTCTTCGTTGTAATAGGCGGCGGCTGTATCTATGGATCGGTAACCGGCCTCGATGGCATCATATACACATTGTTCGCAGAGGGCTTGATCTTCAATTTGATAGACGCCAAAGCCCAGAATAGGCATTTCTATGCCATTATTTAATTTTATAGTTTGCATACTATATCTTTTTATTGGTTTATTATAAAAACAATTGATAGGGCTGTTAATCCTCGGATATTGCAGATTATTGTATTAATTTAAGTCCTTTCAACCAGCTTTCTACTTGCGGACGGGCGGATGAGGCTTGTCCACCACCGATAAGGAAGCCTTGCTTGCTGTCTGCCTTGCCGATGTGCTTCACGAAATCCTTGAAACAGTTTTGTTCGCCGCCTCCGCCATGTGTGCAAAAGGGGATTACTACTTTTCCGTTGAGGTCATAGCTTTCCAGGAAGGTCAGGATGGGCATCGGCATCGTTCCCCACCAGTTGGGGTAACCGACGAAGATGACGTCATAGGATGCTATGTTCTCAACCTTGGTTTTGAGGGCTGGTCTTGCATTGTCCTCTTTTTCTTTCTTGGCTACTTCCGTGCAGGCATGGTATTCCTCTGGATACGGTTTGGCTACCTGAATTTCGAACATATCTCCTCCGGTGAGGCTTTTGATGTGGTCGGCTACTGCGCGCGTGTTTCCCGAACGGGAGAAATAGGCTACCAATACTTTCTTGTCCGCAGAGGAATTCTGCGCCTGTACATTCATACCTAATGTTGTCATTGCAATTACGATTAGTGAAATAATTCTTGTTCTCATACTATGCTAATTTTAAAGTTTGATTCTATCAAGAGATAGGGGATTATTCTTTATGTTTTTGATGTTGCAAAGGTAAGCCGTGGGACAGCGTTTGTAAATAGACAGATTACTGCTTTGCAAACCATAATTACGGTTTCAGAATCTTTCTTTAATGCTTGAAAATGAGGTGCATGCACAGATTACAGTTTCTCATACCAATATTACAGATTTAATGATGCGGATGTTTGGAAGCTAAGAGAAAACCTTTATTTTTGTCATCGGATAAAATCAAAGAAGAATATGGGAGCAATCGTAAAGTTGAATACAATTCATGAGTATAATATGGCGGTGGGAGTGGAGACATTGCATCCGCTCGTCAGCGTGGTTGACTTTTCAACGCTGAAGTCATTAAAGCACGGGCGCAAGAATTTCGGCTTTTATTGCATCTTCCTGAAACAGCTTAAATGTGGTGAGTTGTCTTATGGACGCAGCACCTACGATTATCAGGAAGGTACGCTGGTTTTTGTCGCTCCGGGACAGGTGGCGGGTGTCGATGACGACAAAGAAACATTGAACCCGCAAGGATGGGCATTACTATTCCATCCTGATTTATTGCGGGGCACATCATTGGGACGCAAGATGAAAGACTACAGCTTTTTCTCTTATGAAGCAAATGAAGCTTTGCACATGTCCGAGCGTGAGCGTCAGATTATCCTTAACTGTTATCTGGAGATACAGGAAGAACTGGAACGGGCCATAGATAAGCATAGTAAAAGCATTATCGCTTCTACCATTGAACTTTTGCTGAACCATTGCCAGCGTTTTTATGACCGCCAATTCATTACGCGTGAAAGCCTGAATAAAGATATCCTGGTTCGCTTTGAGAATCTGCTCAGTGACTACTTTGAATCAGACCAGCCGCAAACAGTCGGTTTGCCGTCTGTGCAATATGCCGCGGACAAACTGCATCTTTCTGCCAATTATTTTGGTGATTTGATTAAGAAAGAAACCGGAAAGTCTGCTCAGGAGTCCATTCAGCTCTTTGTGATAGAGAAAGCAAAGGAACGGCTCTATGATGAGAATAAAACCGTCAGCGAAGTTGCCTATGAACTGGGCTTCAAGTATCCGCACCATCTGAGCCGTTTGTTTAAGAAGGTAGTAGGAGTAAGCCCGAATGAGTATCGGGCATAACTCCTAAAAGTAAGGAAAATGCATATCAGTATCTTCCTGCCACATATCCCAGACTGGTGACTTCCGTTCCTAAATAAGAAGTGATATACTCTAAAGGAACCCTGTGCAGGATGTCGGGGATGTGGGTAAACAGTGACAAGTATTTCTCTTTCACCGTCTGCTTATGCGCATTTACATACATCTCTTCTCTGAAGTGGAGCTGATGCTCTGTCAGTTGGCGGATTAAATTGGCGAACGACGTTGAGGCTGCGCATAACTCTTCAACTTCGTCTCCACCGATATAGTAGACCATGCTTTTGGTCAGGGATTTTACGGAACACTCGTCTGTGTGATAACAAAACAAAGTGTCTCCCGCCGACAAGAACTCAATCGTCTTGTCCGCTCCTTCACATGAGGTGAATGCATGGAGAATGCCGGAGGCAATGATATACAGACCCGATTCATCGGCTGCTTCCGGAGCCAGCATTGTTCCTTTGTCCAAATGTATCATTTTCATGCGAGCCAACAACTTTTTCATTTCCTGTTCGGTAACCTGGTTTTCCGAACAGAGCTTTTTCAAATAAGCTTCCATAACAACTTGATTTTTGGGGTTAATGTACGTTCGTTTTTTTTCTGCTATATCTCAAATACCAAATACATATCAACAACGAAACCACTGTCGAGATGGGTGGGGCGAAACCCATGATGAACAGTGATGAACTGTCTATCTGGCTGAACCAGTACGACAACGGAATACGGAACAAGAAAGTCGCTATCAGACTGTGAATCATCGGGAACAGTGAATTTCCCTGTCCGCTGAAGTAGGAATTTATACAGAACACGAAACTGACAATGACGCAGTCGATGCTGTATCCCCGCAGATATTCCGCCGCCATAGCCACCACAGCCGGGTCTTTGGTGAAAAAAGCCGTAAGCGTTTCGGGCAGGAATTGCGAATAGAGGCAAACCGACAATCCGAAAACGAGAGCAAACCCTATTCCGGAAAGGAGACACTTGTTCATCCGCTGTATCAATCCTGCACCATAATTCTGTGCTGTCATGGTTGCCACGGCCGATGATATGGCCATCGGAGGCAACATGGCGAATACGATGATTTTCTCCACTACACCCAGTGAAGCCGATGCAATCACTCCCATCTGGTTCACGATAACGGTGATTGTCAGAAACGAGACATTAATCAGTGCATCCTGCAAGGCTATGGGAGCGCCCAGTGTCAGCACTCTTTTGGACAGAACTCTGTTCAGCCGGATGTCCCGCTTCGTGAACTCAAAGTGAAATCCCCGCCGATGCAGAAACCAAAGCGCTATCGCAAAACTGACACCCTGTGCTGTAACCGTGGCAATGGCGGCCCCGGTAGGCCCGAGATGAATATATCCCACCAATACAAAATCGAGAACGATATTGATCACGCAGGCCAGTCCCACAAAATAGAGGGGAGTTTTCGAGTCACCCAGCCCACGCAGGATGCCGCACACCACGTTGTAGCCCACAATAAATAGGATACCTACGGAACACACCAGGATATAACTCTTCGTATCTGCCATAGCCTCTTCCGGAGTATGCATCAGGCTGGCAATCCGGCTATGGAAAAGAACCATCACCAGCGTAAGCACCACGCCGATAATTGAAAACAACCACACGGACGAACCGATTGTGGAAGCCACCTGCCGGTCGTTTTTGGCTCCGGTTGCAATGGCAATCAATACGGTGGTTCCCGTGGTAATTCCGAGAATGATACCCGTAATGGTCTGCATCACCTGGCTGCCGATGGCAACGGCTGCCACGCTTGCAGAATCATCATATTGCCCCACAACAAAGAGGTCGGCACCCCCATAGAGTGCCTGAAGTGCATTCGCTATCAGGAAGGGTACTGCAAACTGCAACAGTACTTTCGGAACGCTGCCTTGTGTCAAATCTAACTCTTTCATTAAACTTGTTCTTTCGTCAATTTGGCTAAAGCTGTTATTATTAGTATAAAAAAAGTGCCGGACAGGATGAATGATTTGCACCATTCATCTTATCCGGCATCCTAATTATTGATTATTATGCCCTCCGATGAGGATTTTAATTTCCTGTCTTCGTTTTCGGGGTGCAAATGTGGGCAATGTTTTTATAACCACCAAATTATATCCGGAATTTATATAAAAAGAAATTTCAAAGACATATCTTTGCTGTGTTGTCATAACAAAAAGATAGGTCTTTCTCTACATAGGTATGAAAAGATAAACTAATCACCGATTTCCCTTACAATGCTGTCTTACAAAAAGGAAGAAATAGAAATGGCAATCCGCTTAATATGCATATATATACTATTTCTTTATGCATCAAGCCCTGCTTATACAGATTTTATACGTTGGATATCTATATCGGACACGTTGCATCTATACTTCTGACGCGTCACATCTATAGTTCCGATGGCTAACATATATAGTTCTGGCGCCTAACATCTATAGTTCCGGCATCCAACACTTGTACAACCGTCACCTCGCACTGCCGTATCCGTCATTTCAGCCCCTATTTCCCGCTATTTTAAATGTATATATTTATGTATCTTATTGTTTGTCTTGTTCTTACATCTTTTTACTGCTGTGTTTTCATTCACACAGGCATCCGGACGAAAACAACGCATTCTCAGCCGTTCAAATATGCAAAGTGCCAATTAGCCAGTTGTATCGGCACACGATAAATCAGGTGAAAGTGCTATTCCTGCTTATTTATTCTGAGATGGAGAGGGAATGGAAGAATAAGATGATGTTAAATGTGCAGGAATGGATTGCGTAAGTTAATTATATAGTTAACTTTGCGGTAAAATAAAACAGTAATGGAATATATCCGAAAAATAAAGGTGTTCAAAACATACTATAAAGAGTTCTATTTGGCACAAACACTTGAAGTAAGAACAAAAATTGATTATGTAATTGAGCTTATTAAGCAATTAGATAGAGTACCTAAAAGCTATTTTAAACAGATAGAAGGAGTATCGGGATTATTTGAAATCAGAGTGGAATATGCTGGGAATATATATCGTATTTTCTGTTGCAATGATGAAGGACAATTGGTTATTCTGTTCAACGGATTTCAAAAGAAATCTCAAAAGACTCCGCTTGATGAAATAAAAAGAGCAAAGGCTATAATGAATGAATATTTTAACAGCAAAAAAGGATAAGAAAATGACTGAAGAAGAAAAAAGAAAAGCAATAATGGAATGTGGAGATGATTATGATGAGATTCTCAACATTCAGTACGGGCAGAAAGGCACACCGGAACGCAATGAGTTTGAACGGGGTGCAGAAGCCTTTATTCTTGCAGAACGTCTGAAAGAAGAACGTCTGAAAGCCGGTCTTACCCAAGAACAGCTTGCCGCGAAAATAGGTACAAAGAAAACCTATATCTCACGTATCGAAAATGGAAAAGCAGATGTACAACTCTCCACTCTCTTCCGCATTTTTGAAGGGTTGGGGAAAAGGGTCAGTCTGACTATTCTTTAAAGAAAGTCTTTTTAACCACAGATTTCACAGATTTCCACAGATTATCTGTCTTGATAATCAATTATTTAATTTTAATCTGTGTCAATCCGTGTAATCTGTGGTGAGTTTTGCCTCTTTCATCTTTAATGCACTCTCTTTCCTTTTAAGTTAAATTCGCTTTTACCCCCTGTTTTTTCGTTTTGCCTCTTTTGCCGCTACCGCGTCTCGATAATTTTGTTTTTCTTTGCAGAAAAGAAGAAAACCGTATGTCCTCATTCGATACCTACATAAGCCGTAAACTGCCGCTGGTCAGCCTGATTAGTGCGGTTTTCATTATATATCCCAATATAGCCTGCCTCCCTTGGGATATAAAATTCTGGGGAGTTTGTGCGGGCTTTTATTGGTATTTTGCCTACCGTTTCTTTTTTTTCTGGGGACTGATTAGTTTGTTGATACGCTATAATCTGCGTCGACTACCGGATGCACAGTTTAAGGAACGCTTTGCCCGCAACTTCGGCTATTCGTTGCTTGCCTACGCGGGGTTTGCATCCGTTTCCTACTGGATTGCTTCGTATGGTATCCGCACCGACTTTCTGGGTAGCACCCTGCTTTCCCAATTCTTCATCCTGTGTTCCCTCTGCACGCTTATCGGCCACATCTCCATGCTCTACTCCAAACAACGGGAGAAGGAACATGAGATTGAGCGCCTGCGCATAGAGAACCTGCAAAGCCGTTGCGATGCATTGGCCAACCAGATAAACCCGCATTTCTTTTTTAACTCACTGAACGGAGTGCAATCGCTCATCCGCAAGAAGGATGACGAGAAAACACTGATGTACGTGCATAAGCTGTCCGACATCTTCCGCTACATTCTTCAGAGTGACAAGAAGGGGCTCGTCACGCTGAGGGAGGAACTGGAATTCATCCAGTCTTTCCGCTACGTGATGGAGGTGCGCTTTGCCAATAAGCTGATGTTTTCCATCCGGGTGGACGAGGCTGTGCAGGATGAGCTGACATTGCCGGTGCTTTCATTGCTCCCACTGGTGGAGAACGTGACCGTTCATAATATGATAGACAGTGAGCATAAGATGGAAATATCCATCAGTCTGAACGAACAGAATGAGTTGGTGGTGTCCAATCCTATGTATCCCAAACTGTCTCCGCCCGATACCAACGGAACCGGATTGAAGAATCTGGAAAGCCGTTTCGCTTTGCTGATGAACAAGCAAATCCGGGTGGAGTGCGATGAAGAAACATTCCGGGTTTATCTCCCTTTAAAATAAAAATAGAATCAATATCAAAACAAAAGAGTAGCGATATGAGAGTGCTTATTGTAGAAGACGAGACTGCCGCTTATGAGAATCTGGTAGATATTCTCAAGGAAGTCTCCTATGATATTCAGATTTCCGGTAATACGGAAAGTGTGACCCAGACTATCCATTGGTTGCAATCCAATCCGACTCCGGATTTGATATTCATGGATATACATTTGTCGGACGGCTCGGCATTTACTATCTTCGATAAAATGGAACTGGAAACCCCCATTGTTTTTACGACGGCATACGACCGTTATGCGATAGAAGCCTTTAAGGTGAATAGCGTGGACTACCTGCTGAAACCGGTGAAGGTGGAGGATGTGAAGCATGCACTGGATAAGTATAGCAAGCTGACCCGTCAGGATATTCTGCAATACTTGTCTCAGTTGAACCTGTTGGCACCGGTGCCCAGATATAAAGATAAGCTATTGATTCCACGAAAAGATAAATTGCTGCCTGTCAGTCTAAGGGATGTTTCGTGTTTTTATACGGTGGATAAGAATACGTGTGTGTATCTGAAAGACGGGACTCTGTATCCGTATTCCAAGACGTTGGAACAGATAATGTCCTCTCTGAATCCCGCTGACTTTATCCGGGCGAATAAGCAATTCATCATAGCCAGAAACAGCGTGACGGATATAACCATCTGGTTCGATAGCCGCTTGCTGGTGACGCTCGATGTGGAGGTTCCCGAGCGTGTCTATATCAGCAAGAACAAAGCATCTGAGTTCAAGTCGTGGCTGGTGAGTAATAACGGTTAGGTTACAGGACGTTAATCAGTAATTTAGGTATGTACTACTGTAATTTGTCTACAGGTTCTGTAGGCGACAGTCCCTATATTTGCAACCGAAAACTATTATAGAATAAAAAGAGTGTTTTTAAAGATGAAAAAAGAGAGAACGATACTTGCATTATGTACTGGCTGCCTGATAAGTGCGGCAAGCCTGCAAGCACAAACCGGCAAGGACAGCACACAGGTGGCGAGAAGCTACGCTATCAATGAAGTGGTGGTGACGGGCACACGCAGCGAAACGGATGTACGCCATCTGCCCATGACCGTATCAGTGGTGGGACGTCCGCAACTCGAAGCGAGCCAACAGGCTTCCGTGCTTCCGGTGCTGAACTCCCAGGTGCCCGGTTTCTTCTCTACTTCACGCGGTGTGATGGGGTATGGTGTAGCTACAGGTGCATCAGGACAGATGTCGCTGCGTGGAATCGGAGGTCCGGCACAGGCGGGGTTACCCACTACTGGACTGTTGGTTTTGATTGACGGACATCCTCAATATATGGGTTTGATGGGACATCCCATCGCCGATGCTTACCAAACGATGATGGCGGAGCGAGTAGAAGTGCTTCGTGGCCCGGCATCAGTGCTTTACGGTTCCAATGCTATGGGTGGCGTCATCAACATCGTCACCCGCAAGATGCAGGAAGACGGTGTGAATACAAGCATTAACATCGGTGCCGGCTCTTATGGAACCTTGCAGACCGAAGCTACCAACCGCATCCGGAAAGGACGTTTCAGCACTACGGTGACAGCTTCTTATAATCGCACAGACGGGCATCGGGCCGATATGGGCTTTGAACAATACGGCGGTTATGCCAAGTTGGGTTATGACTTCACGGACAACTGGAAGCTGTGGGGAGATGTGAATATCACCCGTTTCAATGCCACCAATCCGGGGTCGGTAAGTCGCCCTTATATCAACAACGACCAGCGCATCACTCGCGGTATGACCTCTTTTGCTCTGGAGAATCATTACGAAAAGACCTCGGGAGCATTGAGTTTCTTCTATAACTGGGGCGACCACTGGATAAACGACGGCTACCAGCCCGGCGGAAAACCGCTTGACTACCGCTTCAACTCCAACGACCAGATGCTCGGTGTATCATGGTATCAGAGCCTGCAACTTTTCAAAGGGAACCGGGTGACTGTAGGAGCCGATTATTTTCATTTCGGCGGTGAAGCATGGAATAAATTCTCTGATGGACATCGTGAAACCTCGGCGGACAAATCCCTGAATGAAGTAGCCGGATATGTAGACTTCCGGCAGGACATCGTCACCTGGCTCACACTGAATGCCGGTGCACGCGTAGACCATCATTCGCAGACAGGGACGGAGTTTATTCCACAAGCCGGTCTGGCTTTCCACCTCCCGAAAGATGCGGAAATCAAGGCAATGGCAAGTAAGGGATTTCGCAATCCAACCATTCGCGAAATGTATATGTTCCCTCCGCAAAACCCGGATTTGAAGCCCGAGAAACTATGGAATTATGAACTTTCCTTCTCGCAGCGCCTTATGGAAAACCGTTTGTCATACGGTGTAAATGTGTTCTATATCAATGGCGAAAACCTGATTCTGCGTCTTCCCAATCCGGCCGGCAGCGGCATGTTGAACCAGAACTCCGGTGAGATTGAGAACTGGGGAGCGGAAGCCAACATAGGATATCGGTTCAATCCGGTATGGGGTGTCACGGCAAATTATAGCTGGCTTCACATGGAGAATCCTGTGCTGGCATCTCCCGAACATAAACTTTACGGAGGCGTGAACTTCAGGAAAGGACGTTGGAGCGCATCTACGGGCATCCAATATGTGAAAGGACTCTATACCGACCTAGATGCGGAAACCAAGGAGAACTTTGTGCTGTGGGATATGCAGGGGAGCTTCAAAGCGACCCATTACCTGTCGTTCTATGTGCGTGGCGAGAACTTGCTGGCACAACGTTACGAAATAATAGCCGGCTATCCTATGCCGAAAGCTACTTTTATGGGTGGAGTAAACATTAACTTTTAATAAACATATAAATTATGAAAACAACAACTATCAGACTGTATTCTCTGGATTACGGCAATGTGAAAACGTATTTTGCCGCTGCTCTTTTCATTCTGGGCAACCTGGCTCTGCCACAACTTTGCCATCTTATCCCGCAAGGTGGCCTCACGCTGCTTCCCATTTATTTCTTTACGCTTATCGCAGCTTATAAATATGGTTGGAAAGTAGGGTTACTGACTGCTGTCTTTTCTCCGGTTCTCAATCATCTGCTTTTCGGTATGCCTGCTGCGGGCATGCTTCCGGCTATACTACTGAAATCGGCCTTGCTGGCGGTGGCTGCCGGATATATTGCCAATCGTTCTAAACATGTCTCTGTCCCGATGCTGGCATTGGTGGTTCTGGCTTATCAGCTTGCGGGCACACTGGGCGAGTGGGCCATGCTGGGTAACTTCACTCTTGCCTTTCAGGATTTCCGTATTGGTATTCCGGGAATGCTATTGCAAGTTTTCGGCGGTTATCTGTTCATTAAGTATTTGGTTTATAAATGATATTCCATAAAATAGAAGTATGTTACGAAAAATCAGACTAACGGTTGCCATTTTCTTCTTTGTGCTGATTACGCTGCTGTTCCTCGACTTCACGGGGACACTGCATGGTTGGTTCGACTGGATGGCTAAAATTCAATTCTTGCCTGCGTTGTTAGCCTTGAATGTAGGGGTTGTGATAGCCCTGATTGTGCTGACGTTGCTTTTGGGACGTGTGTATTGTTCGGTAATATGTCCGCTGGGTGTCTTTCAGGACGTGGTTTCATGGCTGGGCAAAAAGCGGAAGAAGAACCGCTACTCTTATTCGCCTGCACTCAATTGGTTGCGCTATGGGGTATTGGGCGTGTTTATATTGGCTTTGATAGGGGGCGTCGGCTCTCTGGTGGCGCTGCTTGCACCTTACAGTTCGTATGGTCGGATTGCCTCCAATCTCTTTGCCCCGGTTTATCAGTGGGGAAATAACCTGCTTGCCTATCTGGCGGAACGTGCGGACAGCTATATGTTTTATTCCGTGGACGTGTGGATGAAGGCTGTGGGGACTTTTGCGATAGCTGCCCTGACGTTTGTCATTCTGGCTGTGCTGGCTTGGCGCAACGGGCGTACATATTGTAATACGATTTGTCCGGTGGGCACGGTGCTGGGATTCCTGTCACGTTTCTCTCTACTGAAACCGGTGATTGATACCAGTAAATGCAATGGCTGTGGACTGTGTGCACGCAACTGTAAAGCGGCCTGCATCGACCCGAAAGCTCATAAAATAGATTATAGTCGCTGCGTGGCTTGCATGGATTGCATTGGAAAGTGCAAGAAGGGAGCCATCCGCTATGAGCGTCCGCGTAAAGAAACACTGCAACCGGTAGCTGCCGGAAAAGTGAATAGCGTGTCACCGGAACAGGTGGATAATGCACGCCGTGCCTTCTTCTCTGCCGGAGCCATATTTGCCACAAGCACCTTGCTGAAAGCGCAAGAGAAAAAGGTGGATGGCGGACTGGCGGTTATCGAGGATAAAAAGATTCCCAAGCGCACGACGCCTATTTTCCCGGCAGGTTCATTGGGAGCGCGCAACTTTACGGAGCATTGTACGGCTTGCCAGCTTTGTGTGTCGGTGTGTCCTAATCAGGTATTGCGTCCTTCCGGCAATCTGATGACATTGATGCAGCCGGAGATGTCTTATGAACGTGGCTATTGCCGTCCGGAATGTGCCAAGTGTGCCGAGGTGTGTCCCACGGATGCTATTCATCTCACCAGTCTGGCCGATAAATCGTCTATCCAGATAGGCCACGCCGTGTGGATTAAGAAGAACTGCGTGCCGCTGACGGACGGGGTGAATTGTGGAAACTGTGCCCGTCATTGTCCGGCTGCTGCCATTACGATGGTGCCTTCTGATGCGAATGATGACAAGTCCCCGAAAATCCCGGCCATCAATGTGGAGCGTTGCATCGGTTGCGGAGCCTGTGAGAATCTTTGTCCGGCACGTCCGTTCAGTGCTATTTATGTGGAAGGGCATGAGAGACATAGGGTGATATAAGATGATAATGTGATAAATGTTAGAAACATATATGGAAGAACATAATAAAAATATAAACCGCAGGGATTTCCTGAAAATAGTGGGTATCAGCGCTGCCACTACTACGGCTGCCGCCACTCTTTATAGCTGCAAGCAAAAAGACGGGGTGACGCCCGGAGGTACTGCATCTACACCGGTGCCTACGGATAAAATGACTTACCGCACCTCTGTGGCTCAGAAAGATCGTGTTTCACTTCTCGGCTATGGCTGTATGCGCTGGCCTACTGTTCCTTCACCGGACGGGAAAGGGGATATGATTGACCAGGATGCCGTAAACGAATTGGTGGATTATGCCATCGCACACGGGGTGAATTATTTCGATACATCTCCGGTTTATGTGCAGGGATGGTCGGAGAAGTCAACAGGCATTGCGCTGAAACGTCATCCGCGTGAGAAACTGTTCATTGCTACCAAGCTCTCTAATTTCAGTAATTATAGCCGTGAGAATTCCATTGCCATGTATCGCAAGTCGTTCGAGGATTTGCAGACGGATTATATCGATTACTATTTGCTCCACTCCATCGGTGGTGGCGGAACTGAGGCTTTCAAGGCACGGTATATTGATAACGGAATGATGGAATTTCTGTTGAAAGAGCGGGAGGCGGGGCGTATCCGCAATCTGGGATTCTCTTTTCATGGTTCGGTAGATACATATGATTATGCGCTCTCCCTGCACGATGAAGTGAAATGGGATTTTGTACAGATACAGCTTAATTATGTGGACTGGAAACATGCTTCGGGACGCAATGTGAATGCGGATTATCTGTATGATGAATTGGTGAAGCGCAATATTCCGGCGGTCATTATGGAACCGCTGTTGGGAGGACGCCTCTCTAATGTGCCTACTCATATCATGACGCGTCTTAAACAACGTCGCCCGGAGGATAGTGTGGCATCGTGGGCATTCCGCTTTGCCGGTTCTCCGGAACTGGTGTTGACGGTGTTGAGTGGTATGACGTATATGGAGCATCTGCAAGATAATATCCGTACATACTCCCCGCTGATTCCTCTGACCGAGGATGATAAGGAGTTTCTGGAAGAAACGGCACAGTTGATGCTGAAATATCCTACGGTGCCTTGCAATGACTGCAAATATTGCATGCCTTGCCCGTATGGTATTGATATTCCTGCCGTGCTTATCCATTATAATAAATGTGTGAATGAAGGCAATGTGCCGAAGAGCCAGCAGGATGAGAATTACAGGCAGGCGCGTCGTGCTTTCCTTGTAGGATACGATCGCAGTGTGCCACGCCTGCGCCAGGCAAGCCATTGCATCGGTTGCGACCAATGCTCGCCCCACTGTCCGCAGAGTATCAATATTCCTAAGGAACTGAGACGCATTGATGCGTTTGTGGAACAGTTGAAACAGGAAACGTTGTAGCTCGTAAACTAATTTAGAATGAGAAAAACAAAAGTACGTATGTGGTTTGGAATACTAATAGCGGTCATAGCAGTAATATGCATTTCCGTATTCGCTTTTATCAATCAGCCGAGCTTCGGCAGATTGCCTCAAGGTGAGCGCTTGGAGAGAATCAAACGTTCGCCCCATTACCGTGACGGTCAGTTCAGCAATCTGCACCAGACACCAGTGATGGCGTCGGATAAAGGGTTCTTTGGGGCTATGTTCTCTTTCCTGTTCCGCAAGCCGGAAGGATTGAGACCGGAGAATGCCGTTCCGACCATTAAAACGGACTTGCATAAATTGGAGCGTGATAAAGATGTACTCATCTGGTTCGGGCATTCCTCTTACTTTATCCAGATAGACGGAAAACGTATTCTGGTTGACCCTGTATTCTGCATGGCTTCCCCTGTGTCCTTTGTCAATAAACCATTCAAGGGAACCGATATTTATAAACCGGAGGATATGCCGGATATTGATTATCTGGTAATCAGTCACGACCATTGGGACCACTTGGACTATCGCACTGTGAAAAGTCTGAAAGACCGGGTGGGCAAGGTGATTTGCGGATTGGGTGTCGGCGAGCATCTGGAACATTGGGGATACAGAAAAGAACAGCTTGTGGAATTGGATTGGCAGGAAAATGCCGCACTGGATAACGGCTTTACCGTTCATTGTCTTCCGGCACGGCATTTCTCCGGGCGTGGCCTGAAAGCCAACCAGACCTTGTGGGCGTCCTTCCTGTTGGAAACTCCGTCTCAGAAGCTATATATGGCAGGAGACGGTGGATATGATTCTCATTTTGAAGAAATCGGAAAACGCTTTCCCGATATAGACCTTGCCATTCTGGAGAACGGCCAATATAATGAAGACTGGAAGTACATCCATCTGATGCCTTCGGATATGGGAAAGGCTGCCAGAGAACTGAAAGCGAAAAGAATATTGACGGTACATCATTCCAAATATGCTCTGGCAAGGCATCCTTGGGATGAACCTCTGATGAACGAAAAGAATATGCAGAAACAAGATTCGCTGAATATGCTGGTTCCCGTGATTGGGGAGGTCGTACCTTTATAGAAAACTTTCATCTCTGTAATAAATAGTGGATCACGCTGATATTGTTGTCATATAAAGACAATGATATCAGCGCTTTTTATAGTGCTCACCTCATTGTTTTTTTTCAGTTGTAAGGTGGTTACTTTCATATACAGTAAGATTGGTGCTTGAAACTGTAATACGTCTATGGATGCGCCTTTATTTATCGTGTAACTTTGCATTATTGAAAGTGAGTTTTGTCAATAACGAAAGTATAAATACCTCAAATTAGAATCTGATATGGGAACAGATAAAGGAATCAGCCGTAGAGAAGCTTTGGCGAGAATCGGTATGATTGTCGCAGGAATAGCCACTTCGTCAATAGGATTATCCGCTTTGTCCTCCTGCGCTGAAAAGCCGCAGAAGAAACGCATCATTTTATATTTTACCGCTACAGGAAACTGTCTGCACGTTGCTCGCCAGTTAGCGGAACCGGAAGGACAGTTATTGAGTATTCCGCAAATGGTGAGACAAAACCGGTACGAGTTCGAGGCGGATGAAATAGGTATTGTCTATCCGATATATGGCCATATGCCGCCCAATATGGTGCGGAACTTCATAAGGAAAGCTAAGCTGAAAGCAGGATATAAGTTCGCAGTCCTCACTTATGGAGCGAGAAAATGCGACGCGGTAGAGATATGGGATGGTATATCGCGCGAGGCGGGTAACCCATTTGATTATATTGCCACGCTCATCATGGTGGATAATTGGTTGCCGAACTTCGACATGAACGAACAGATTAAAATAGAGAAGCATATTCCGGAGAACTTGCAGCGAATCACCGGGGACATCTCCCGCAGGCGAGAGTGGCACGAACCGGTAAGTGAAGAGGAGCGGCAGATGCATGCAGGATTCATGACGCTTTCGGGACTTGATCCTGAAGTGGGTTTTCTTAAGAAAAGTGAACGGTATTTTGTCGTTACGGAGAATTGCATCGGTTGCGGAGCCTGTACGGATGTCTGCCCACGTGGAAACTATGAGTTTACTTCGAATGGGATTGCCATGCAGGGAGACTGCGATTTCTGCTTCGCCTGCATTCAAAACTGTCCGCAGAAAGCTATTCAGTTCAAAAAAAATGACGAAGACCCGCTGCTGGCAAAAGGTGAGCGCAATCCGAATGCCCGATACCGGAATGAGAACATTTCACTGATGGATATCAAGAGGGCCAACAGACAATAAGTTAAGTAGACTGCGCTGTATTTTTGTTTCCAGTATATTAGTGTATCTTTGCAGATAGATTATGAAACTCTAAAAACTGAAAACAATGAAACAGGAAGTCTTATTTCTCCTATTGAATGATTATGCCGATTGGGAAGGCGCGTTCCTAGCTATTTCTTTAAATGCCGGGGTGATACCGGGTAGCGAAGTGAAATATACACCAAAGACAGTTGCTCCGACGCTGGATGAAGTCCGTTCCATAGGCGGATTCCGTACAGTGCCGGATTATAGTTTTCAGACTATGCCTGCCGATTATGCAGCATTGGTTCTGATAGGCGGCATGCAGTGGCAATCACCCGAATCGGAATTGGTGGTGCCTATCGTGCAAGATGCCTTGCGACGTGGCAAAATAGTAGGAGCTATCTGCAATGCGTCCGCATTTATGGGTGCACATGGCTTTCTGAACGATGTGAAGCATACCAGTAACACGCTTCCATATCTGAAACAGTTTGCCGGTGAACGATATACCAATGAAGCCGGATATCAGGAAAAACAAGCTGTCAGTGATAAGAATATTGTGACCGCTAATGGTACGGGGCATTTGGAGTTCACTCGCGAACTGCTGTTGCTTTTAAAGGCTGATACTCCGGAAAATATAGAAGCTTCTTATGATTTCTATAAGAATGGTTTCTTGAAATAAGATAAACTTGCGGCTTTTGAGATTCTTTGAGAAGACGAAGGATTTTTGATGACATGGTTTCGCAGAGCAATAGGAGAATTTAGTACCTTTGCCTGCGAATACTAATGCGTTCCACCATAGAGAACACTACTAAAACAATTTGCATTGGCAGTTGTATGTCTCTTTTGATGAAGATGCAGGCAGAAAAACCGGAAATGCGGCACAAAACATTTCACTTATGAATAAAATAGCACTGATGGTTATTAAGAAAAATGAAAGAAAAGGAAGCATAAAAGGGAAAAGAAAGGCAGTAGGATGGGATAATAAACTACTTTGTGAACTTTTATCCATGAAATATTTTTATTGCGTCAGCCCTGAGTTGTGAAGTACGTGATTCACAGCTGTAGACACTGCAAAAATATTGCTTATCAACACAAGAAACATAGGCAGCCAACGGAAGAAACATAGGAGATTAACATAAACAATCCCTACTCTGAACATCACAGAAATGGGCGGGAATGTGAAAAAGTAAAAGAACGAATGACAAAAATACCGCTATCCGACATATTCGGCGTCTTAGTGACGAAGGAAAGCTGAAAAGTAGAGGGTTGTAGAAACTAACGATTTATGTGCTGAAAAGACATAATCCTAAGATTATGAATGAGATATGCTTAAATGTATGGGGTGTAGGTAAAATTGCCTACACCCCATACATCTTTGCTTACACCACGCTGTATTGCCGATGAATAAAGGGATGCAGAGCGAGGGTGTAAGTGTGTAGGTAAAAGTGATGATAAACTCTGTGTAGAGCTTGGACGCTGAACTTGGGTTCTTGAGTCGTCCGGATAAACCTTGAAACTTAAATAGTTAGGTATGTTATTAAATCATAATTAAGAATAAAGCCAACTGAGTCAATGGAGCTTAGTTGGCTTTTTGACGATATTTTTGCGGCTATATAAACTGATAAAAATTATGCGGATGTTTTTCCTGATATTTATACTTGGCTATATAGGTGGCAATGTTTACGTATTTATTCGTGCATTGCAGATGCTGTCCGGTGCATCGTTGCCTCTGAGGATTCTGCTGTCTGTCTTTTTCTGGCTGGCGGCGTTCTCGTTGGTAATTGCTCTGTTGACCCGCCACATGGAGGTACCTGCCACCTTGTCGAAAACAATGTTTAATGTCGGTTCGGCATGGCTGGTGTTTACGTTATATATGGTAATGACTCTGTTGCTGACGGATGTGACAAGACTGTTTGTACCGACAATGAAATATGGATTTTGTTATGCTTTAGGTTTCACCTGCTGCCTGCTTCTGTATGGTTACTATAACTATCTTCATCCGCAGATAAACAATGTTAATATTCCGATTGATAAGCCTATAGATGGTAAGGGGATGAAGATTGTAGCCGTAAGTGACCTGCATTTAGGAAACGGGACAGGAAAAGCTATGTTGAAACGCTATGTGGATATGATAAACGCCCAAAGTCCCGATTTGATACTTATCGGCGGCGATCTGATAGACAACAGCCTTATACCATTGTATAAAGAGAATATGGCGGAAGAACTGGCGGAACTGAAAGCTCCGATGGGCATTTATATGGTTCCGGGCAATCACGAATATATCAGCGGCATTGATGACTGTGTGAGTTTCTTAAAGACTACTCCGATACAGTTGTTACGTGATTCCGTAGTAACGCTATCCAATGGAGTGCAGCTGATAGGGCGTGATGACCGTTCCAACCGTTCGCGCCGTTCTTTGCCTGAACTATTGAAACGAACTGAAAATAGCAAGCCTATGATTGTTCTGGATCATCAGCCCTATAATCTGAAGAAAACAGACTCTTTAGGAATAGACCTGCAATTCAGCGGACATACACACCACGGGCAGGTATGGCCTATCAGTTGGCTGACAGACAGACTGTATGAGCAAAGCCATGGCTATCGTAAATGGAGTAAAGCACACATCTATGTGTCCAGCGGGTTATCCCTTTGGGGGCCTCCTTTCCGAATCGGAACAAATAGTGATATGGCGGTATTGAATTTGTCAGGTATGTGATTGATTGATAGTGGGGAAAAAGAATATATATGTCTTTAAATCTTGTTTTTTGTTAAAGCGAAGAGTGCGATTAAACTTTTCGCTTTTTTGTTTGTCCTATAAATATTGTAATTCAATAGGTATGATAAAATATAAGCAGGTATTAGTTTAGAACGGGCGGATGATGAATTCGCCCGTTTTTCATTTATTTTGCCTTTCCCTTGTATTTTTGCCTCTCTTTTTGTTCCTTTGTTCCCGTTAATTGTAAACAAATGGTAGAATGAAAAACGTATTTTATTTCTGTATATGTATAGCGGTGTGGCTGTTGTCTGCTTGTTCTTCACAGAAAAAGGGGGATGGGGCTGACATACAGGTGTTGATGAAAGACAGTGTGGATGCCAGCGGTTTGCAACGTATGCAGGTGTCTGATATTAAGACGACATTTACTTATAAGGGTAAGGATTATCAGTCGAACGTGGTTCGCCGACCCGATGACAGCCTGCCGATTGTGATAAATGAGCAGGGAGAAAAATTCGTGGACAATCGCATCACGTTACGTATAACTTCCGGTGGTAAATCCGTTGTGGATAAGGTGTTCACAAAGGAGAATTTTGCTTCGCTGGTGGACGCAAAATTCCTGAAACACTCCATCCTCGAAGGACTCGTGTATGATAAAACCACCCCGAAAGGCATTGTATATGCGGCAAGCATCTGCTATCCGCAGACAGACCTCTATATTCCGTTGTCGCTGACGGTTACGCCCGACGGAAAAATATCTATGGCGAAAGAAGAATTGCTGGAAGATTTGTATCAAACGGACAGCATTAGGTAAGTTGAGAGTTGAGAATTCCAGAAAGTTTCCTAATTTATGAGTTTTCTTTGCCGGTATGAAAATCCTGATTGTAGAAGATGAACCGGATTTGCGGGAAACGATCCGCATCTCCCTTTTGAAAGAGAACTTCGTGGTAGAAACTGCAGCCGACTATTATTCGGCATTGGAGAAAGTGAACGACTACGATTATGACTGTATCTTGCTGGACATCATGTTGCCCGGTGGGAGTGGTCTGGATTTGTTGCGTGAACTCAAACGTCTGCGTCGTAGCGACAGTGTGCTGATCATCTCAGCCAAGGACTCACTGGATGATAAAGTGGAGGGATTGGAACTGGGTGCCGACGATTATCTGACGAAACCTTTTCATCTGGCGGAACTCAACGCACGGGTGAAGTCTGTAATCCGCCGTCGGCAAACTAAAGGAGATGTATCCGTCACAGTGGGAAATCTGCTGCTATATCCTGATAAGCGCCAGGTGGAGGTTGGGGGAGTCCCTTTACAACTCAATCGTAAAGAGTTTGATTTGCTCTATTATTTCGTAGTCAATCCCAACCGTGTCATCAATAAGATGAGTCTTGCGGAGTCTGTTTGGGGGGATAATATCGACCAGGCGGATTCATTGGATTTCATTTACTCGCAAGTGAAAAATCTTCGCCGGAAACTGAAACAGGCCGAAGCCACCGTGGAGTTGAAAGCGGTGTATGGTTTTGGTTATAAACTCTCTGAGGTATGAAACTGCTTCACTATACTTACGGAAAGCTTTCGCTGCTGCTGTTTTTGTTGATGGCGGTATGGGGTATGCTGTTTTATTATGCCATTGTCGATGAAGTGGTGGATGAAACGGATGACACACTTGAAAACTATGGTAAGATATTGATTAGTAACGCTCTTATGGATCCTTCCATTCTTGACACGGAAGGTTCGCTGATGTCTTTTTATAAATTCCGCCCTATCTCTGAAGAAGAGGCGGAAGATTATGATGAAGTGTATTATGACTCTACCGTCTATATAGAGAGTGAAGACGAGAACGAGCCGGTGCGGGTGATGAAAACCGCTTTCCGTATGCCAGACGGTCAATATTATGAGTTGGAACTGATGATTTCCATTCTGGAGCGTGACGATATGGTGGAAGCGATGCTCTGGTATTTGGGGGCGTTATTCCTGTTGTTTTTGATTTGTACGTCCATCGGAACACGTCTGATATTGCAAAGTGTGTTTCGTCCGTTGCATCATTTGTTGGAGTGGTTGAAGCAGATTCAACCGGGAAAAGAGGTTCCGGTACTTGATAATCCTACGAAAATCCGGGAATTCCGCCAGTTGGGTGATGCGGCTGTGGATATGGGAAACCGTAGCTATAAGGCGTATGAAGAGCAGAAGCAGTTCATTGAGAATGCTTCGCATGAGTTGCAGACACCGCTTGCCATTGTGCGGGGTAAGGTGGAGTTGCTTGCCGAGAATGAGGCGATGACGGAAGAACAGTTGAAGGAACTGGATGAAATATATGCTACGCTGGGTAGAGCGGTGCGACTGAATAAATCCTTGCTACTGCTGTCTCGTATTGAGAATGGGCAATATACCGAGACGGAGGATGTTTCTGTAGATGACGTGCTGGATGAACTGTTGCCCGACCTGATGGATATATATGAAGGAAAACATATTCATCTGATGCGTACCAAAGGGGAGACGCCTTTCGTAATCCGTTGCAATCTTTCTCTGGCGCAGATTCTGGTTTCCAACCTGGTGAAGAACTCTTTACTGCATAATCAGGAAGGTGGCGAATTGCACATCGTTACTACGTCTTCGTTACTAAGTATCAAAAACAGCGGTGAACATCCCCTGGATGGAGAAAAACTGTTCCGGCGTTTCTATCGCAGCATTGATGGTAAGAAGGATTCTACCGGACTGGGGCTTGCCATTGCCCGTTCCATCGCTACTTCCGCTTCCCTCCGTCTGACTTATAAATGGGAGGAAGGAATGCATGTATTCTTGCTCGTTAAAGAACCTAAAAAGAAAAGCTAAAGGCGGGTATTCCCAAATCTTTCCCAGTTCTGTGTCGTTATTTGCAGTGTGAACAAAAACAGGAAATAAATTAGTAACACTTAAAAAGAATAACGATTATGAAGAAGATTTTATCTATTCTCGTATTGGCTATCGTAGCCGTTCAGTTCGCTTTTGCAGGTGATGTCATTACCAAAGACGCAAAGGAACTCCCATTGACTGCGCGTAACTTTATCAATCAGTATTTCAGTAAACCGCAGATTTCATACATCAAGATAGACAGTGAACTCTTATCCAAGAAGTATGAAGTGCTGCTGACTGACCGTACGGAGATCGAGTTCGACAAGAAAGGTAACTGGACTGAAATAGACTGTAAGAAGAATGCTGTGCCTGCCGCCCTTATCCCGGTTTCCATTAAGGATTATGTAAAGGCTAATTTCCCCAATGAGATTATCACTAAGATAGAGCGTAAGGGAGTAGGCATAGAAGTGGAACTTGCGAATGATTTCTCTTTGAAGTTTAATAAGAAAGGACAGTTTGTCAGTATGGATGACTAATGGGGGAAAAAATGATGAAAACAAGATTTTTGATGTTAGCGATGATGATGTGCATAGCTGCTATGACCTTCAGCGCATGTAGTGATGATGACGATGATGATAAAGGCATTAATGTGCCGGAATCTGTGGCGCAGGCTCTGAAACAGAGATATCCGAGTGCGACAGGAATAGAGTGGAAACAGAAGAAATCGTATTACGTTGCCGACTGTTGGCTGGATGGAAAAGAATCGAATATATGGTTTGACGCCAGCGCCAATTGGCAGATGACGGAATCGGAATTGTATTGGAATGACGTTCCGGCCGCTGTACAAACTGCATTTGCTAATGGTGAATACGCCAACTGGGTGCAAGATGATTATTATTTCTTGTTCTATCCGTTGCAGCCTATGCAGTATGTGATTGAAGTGGAGCAGGGAAAACTGAAATATCAGTTGTTCTACTCTGAAGATGGAGGATTGATGAATACGGTGGATGTGTCAGGTAAGGATGATACGATTTATCCGCCGGAGGTGTAAGATAGTGACGGGCTACGGGCGCAAGTTACAAGTTGCTGCGCTGTAGCCCGTCACTTAAATTAGTACTATGTGCTAAATTATCACTCTCCCATAGGGCGATAATCTTTAGCCAGCCCGCCTTCACTGGTTTCTTTGTAAAGCGACGGCAGGTCATTTCCGGTTTCTTTCATCACTTCCACTACTTTGTCGAAAGATACACGATGCATACCATCAGTAAAGGAAGAATAAAGATTGGCATCCAGAGCACGGGCGGCAGCATACGCATTTCGTTCGATACAAGGAATCTGCACCAATCCGCAAACCGGGTCACAGGTCATGCCCAAATGATGTTCCAATCCCATTTCAGCAGCATATTCTATCTGCGCCGGACTGCCGCCGAACAATTGATTGGCAGCGGCTGAAGCCATAGAACAAGCTACGCCGACTTCTGCCTGGCATCCTGCTTCAGCTCCTGAAATAGAAGCGTTGGTTTTCACGATATTTCCTACAAGACCTGCCGTGGCAAGAGCACGCAGAATACGGATATCACTGAAATCCCGACTCTTGGCAAGGTGATAAAGCACTGCCGGCATCACACCGCAGGAGCCACAGGTGGGTGCGGTAACTATGGTTCCGCCCGAAGCATTCTCTTCACTTACGGCCAGAGCGTAGGCAAATACCAGTCCGCGTGATTGCAGGGATTGTTTGTATCCGCTGGCACGTATATAATAGGTGGAGGCTTTGCGGCGCAGATTCAACGGACCGGGTAATACCCCTTCCTGTTCCAGTCCGCGGCGGACAGCTGCCTGCATGGTTTTCCACACTTCGTTCAGATAATCCCAGATATCCTCTTCCTCACATTCCTTGACGTATTCCCAATAACTTCTTCCGGTTTTCTCGCACCATTGCAGAATTTCGGTCATGTGATTCATGGTGTAGATATCCGGTGTGTTGACCGAAGATGCACCATTGTTTTCTTCGGCCAGAGCGCCTCCTCCGACACTGAAGACCGTCCAGGAATCCGTTTCTTTACTTTCTGCATCCAAAGACACGAATTTCATTCCGTTGGGGTGGAAGGGGAGGAATATTTTCGGTTCCCATACTATCTCTACCGGAGCGGCAGGTTGCAGCGTCTCGGTAATGGCTATATTGGTCATATGCCCTTTACCTGTAGCGGCAAGGCTACCGTATAAGGTCACTTTAAAAGAGGAAGCTTCCGGATGTTTCTCCAGAAAAAGCTCGGCAGCCTTGCGTGGTCCCATTGTATGGCTGCTTGAGGGACCTGTACCGATACGGTAGAGTTCTTTGATTGATTTCATGGTTATATTGTTTATAGGTCAACGACTGTGATTCCTGCGCCGCCGAATTGCACATGCTCGTCAGCAAAGTGCCTGATGCCGGGAACTGTCTGCAGATATTGGCGGATAAGTGTGCGCAAAATGCCTGTACCTGTTCCGTGAAGAATACGTACACGCGCCATGCCGACAAGGATGGCATCATCAATGAAGTAGGTCACTGCCTGTAGGGCTTCATCACCACGCATACCTCGTACATCAATATCTTGTTTGAAGTTCAGTTTCTTCTCATACATGCTGTCCTGCGTCTGATTGCTGACAAATGTACTTTTGGTAGAACTGTCCACCTTTTGCGGAACAGCGTTGGTACGTTCCAAGCGTTCCACTTTCACGGTGGTCTTTATACTGCCGAAAGCGATGACGGCATTCTTTCCGTTCACTTCCATTACTTCGCCCACCGAACTCTGCCCTTTTATCTTCACCATAGCACCGGGGACGATACTTGCCAGGCGTTCTGCCTCTTGTTTGGCTTTTAGTGCCTCCTGTTCCTGTGCTGAAAGTCCGTTTCCTGCATCTTTGGCTTTTTTATCTTTCTTCCGGTTTTGCCTTTCCTGCAATTTCTGCATCTTGCGGGCTATCTTCTCCTCTTGTTCTTTGGAGGCGAGAGCTTCCATTGATTCGCGGAATTCAGTCAGCTCTTGACGTGCCTGGCGGGTCTTTTCTTTTTCCGCCTGCGCTTCTTTGATGGTGCGGATGGTATTTTCAATCCGGGCATTGGCTTCCTGTACCAGTTGTTCGGCTTCTTCTTTGGCTTTTCGGATAATCTCTTTGCGGGATTTCTGCAAGTCTTCCATTTCGGCCTGGTAGCGGGAGATAGTTTCTTCCATGTGCTTCTCGCGTTGGCGGATGGTCTGGCGTTTTCCTTCCCAATAACGCTTGTCGCGTACAATGTCTTGCAAATATTTATCGGCATTGATGTATTCACTGCCTACAATTTCGGATGCATCGGCAATGACATCTTCCGGAAGACCGATCTTCCGGGCTATTTCTACGGCAAACGAACTTCCGGGATTACCTATCTGGAGTTGGAAGAGTGCCTGCATCAAGTGGCGGTCGTACAACATAGCTCCGTTCACTACACCTTCATGGTCTTCGGCAAAATGCTTCAGATTCTGGTAGTGTGTAGTGATAACACCGAACGTTAGTTTTTGGTTGAAGCGTTTCAGTACGGCTTCGGCTATGGCTCCACCAATCTGCGGTTCCGTGCCGCCACCGAATTCATCGATGAGGATGAGGCTGCGCTCATTGCAATTCTTCATCATCATTTTCATGTTGGTCAGATGTGAAGAGTAGGTACTCAGGTCATCTTCGATGGACTGTTCATCACCTATATCTATGAAGATGCTGCTGAAAATGCCCGCATGACTGCGTTCGTGCATGGGGATGAGCATACCGCATTGCAACATATATTGCAATAAACCTACGGTTTTGAGGCAGACGGATTTACCGCCGGCATTTGGACCGGAGATGATAAGAATGCGTTGCTGTTTGTTCAACTCGATTTCCAGGGGGACTACCTTCTTGCCGTGTTTGGCAAGGGAGAGTTGGAGTAACGGATGCACAGCCATAGTCCAGTCCAGTATCTGCGTATTTTCCAATGCGGGTTTTATGCCTGATATTTGCAGGGCAAACAGGCTTTTGGCACGGATGAAGTCTATTTCGGCAAGGAATTCGTAGGACTGCAACACATCGGGGATGGAGGGACGCAGCAGATTGGAGAATTCTACCAGGATGCGGATTATCTCTCTGCGTTCGTCTGCTTCGAGTTCGCGGATGCGGTTGTTGGCTTCCACCACTTCGGCGGGTTCAATGAAGACTGTCTTTCCACTTGCCGACTCGTCATGTACGATACCTTTGATTTTACGTTTCAGTCCCGGTGCTACGGGAATTACCAGACGACCGTCGCGCATGGTGGGGGTGACGTCTTTATCTACCACACCTTCCGATTGGGCATTGCGCAGGATGCTGTTCAGCGAACGGGAAATACTGTTCATGGTATTTGCCAGTTCACGGCGGATACGTGCCAGTTCGGAGGAGGCATTATCCTTTATTTTCCCGTAAGGTGACAGTATGTTGTTTATCTTCTGGATAAGTTGTGGAAATGCCAGGATGTCTTTGGCGAGATGCCGCAGGCAAGGGTAGGGGGAATCTCCCTCTTCCGTATCGTCCTTTTCGAGGAATCGCACGATGTCGCGTATTGTTTCCAGCGAGCGGCGCAGGTCGAATAGCTCCTGCTCGTCCAGGTACATTCCTTCTACGCGTATTCGTTTTAGCGACGGGCGTACGTCGAAAAAGTATTGGGCGGGGAAATTATCTTCCTCTTCTATAATACGGATAAATTCGGTGACGAGGTTCAGACGTTCTTCCACTTCTTCATAGTGGTCAGAGAATGCCATGTCCGTCACCCGTTCTACGCCTAATGTGCTAAGGCATTTTTCGCTTAGCAATTGGCGTATCTGGTCGAAACCTATTTTATGCTCAAAGTTCTGTGGGTATATCATGATGCAAAAGTAGTATTTATTCGCGAAAAAAATGGCAGGAAGTTTGTAGAATTAAAAATGATTTGTACCTTTGCACCGCTTTAAGAGAAAAGCACTTCTTGAAAGAGGAGTTTTGGAGAGGTGGCAGAGTGGTCGATTGCGGCGGTCTTGAAAACCGTTGTACTGCGAGGTACCCGGGGTTCGAATCCCTGTCTCTCCGCTGGATAAGCTAATAAAAGCCTGCAAATCAATAACTTGCAGGCTTTTTTGTTCATATGATTTTCTTTCTGAATATATCTGTTATGGAGTACACAGTGTAAACTGCATATATTTCCGTTTGGCTTGATTCAGAACCTCTTCGTCAACGCAAGCACCGTTCCGGAAATATGAATGTTCCGGGTAACTTCCTTTTTTCTTTATTGTTCTGTCCCAATTGCCTATGATTTGTCCGTCATGAGCGATCACAGGGTAGAACAATCCGTTATTCGTGAAAGCTTTTGAGTAATATTCTTTAGGCAGAGCGTCCGTGCGGTCTTTGTATCCGATAAGATATTCATCATACGGAGGAAGCAGGAACAGACTGCCGGATGTCTTTCCACGGGTGCGGCAAGTATTATGGATATACCAGGTCTGCTCCCTCCACTGTTCTGAGGTCATTTCAGGCTCTATCAGATAAATGGCTTGTCGGGCTTCTGTTATCGGGAGTCCTGACCACCAGATGAAATCCTGTAAAGTGGCAGGGGCGTGACTGCGAAAATAGTTTCTTGCCAGGCGTGCCAAAGCTTCATCCTTTGTAGGGTCGGGCATAGGAGGAACACGTTCCTCCAAAAGTGCATAGGTGTGTTGTCTGCCTCTGCATTCGCCGCTACACAGAATGCCCTCTGTCTCTGCGCGTGCCATAAACCGGCTTATGTGATAATTGGTGGCGGGAAGTCCTGAATGTCCGAACTGTTCGGCAATCTCCTGTTTTGTCATACTTTTCTTTCCGCAAAGAATATTTTCGAGCAGCCGGTTGCTCTTCGTGAAAGTACTTTCCGTTATTTCCAACTCATGCCCTTTGGCAAATGAATCGTTGGCCGATTTAATACGTTGGGCAGACAACTTCAGCATCCAGCGAATATCCTCTGCCGCTACAAGATGCCATGTAGGGCGCATCACGTGAATTCTTAGAATTTCTCCCTGATGCAGCGCTTCCTCTACCATCCGGAGAGAGGGTGACTTCAAACGCATTCCTACAGCCCATCTGACCATCGTGTAATCTTGCGCCTGTATAGCTCCCATCCAGGATACTAATTCTTTGGGCTGACGAAACTGCGGAGCCGATAATTGTTGGTTCAGTAGGCGGATGTTGGGGACTTTCATATTGATAATATTGTTTTTGGAGTTAATTTCACAAAGATAGAAAAAAGAAGGAACCTTGCATATATCTTATATGAAATCATAGAATATATTTATGAATAGAAAGACCGTATCAAGTAGCAGAACTGTAATCTTTAAATAAAGTTGGTTTGAAATTTTGTTATTCCGAAAACTTCCCCTATCTTCGCGCCCCGAACAAGGAGAGGTGCTCGAGTGGTTGAAGAGGCACGCCTGGAAAGCGTGTATACCCCTAAAGGGTATCCGGGGTTCGAATCCCCGTCTCTCCGCAAAGTGTATATGTAATAATAGATGAAGTCTCGCAAATTATTGAGTTTGCGAGACTTTTATGTTTTTCTAGCTTTCCGAGACCTTTCTTTTCCTGATTGCTTTTTGTTTATCTATAATAGATGATCGGTAGCGATAAGTAGCAAGATCAGTTTTGCAGAAAAGGAAAAGAGGATGCATTCACTTAGCGGAATGCACCCTCTTTTTTCAATCGGTCAGTTTAGGTTTTATTTCTTTTTGTTTACTTCTACAGTATAAGTACGTTTCCCGTCATAGATACTGTTGACGAGTATTTTCAATCCTTTTTTCCCTTCCAGTTGCTTTTCTATTTCATCCAGTTTGAATGATACTACCCCCCAACCCGGTTTGCGCTGCTCATCATTGTAAGCATTGTGGCGGAACTCCAGATTGATGTAATCCTCGTCCGGCTCCGGTGCTTCGGAGGTTTGGTTAATTACCAGGTTCAGCATATGTTTCTTGTCCGGATTATCGCTGTGAAAGAACTGGTGCTCGATATTCAGATAGTTTCCCGTAATCCAAAGTTCGGCGACATTGATGCGGTCGTTACCGATACTGTCGGCAGTCTCTTCGGTGAGAGGAATGATATCTTTCGTCAGTATATTTTCAAGTTGTATCAGCTTCACATTATATTCATAGCCCGGTTTGTCTTCTTCCAGCGGAAGAAAATGGATGAAAACACGTTGTCCGTTCACCAATTCGTAATTATGTATATAGGCCGTATCACTGGGATACATCTTATCACCGTCATCCAGATTAAAAAAATAATCTTTGCCGTCAATTATCTCCAGGGTACCGATCGTGAAAAGGGTATTGCGATAATCGTTATCATCATCCAGGCAAGACTGTAACATTGGCATTGTTAAAACCGTAAGTATAACTGCTACCAAATAAAATCTTAACTTCTTCATCAATTGTGGGGTTTTGGTGTTAATCTAAAAAAATCCGTTTGCTTAGAAAATACAATAGACCGGGAAATACTGCATAAGTGAGTGTTAAAGAAACAAAAGAACTATTTTCTTGTCCGCTCCGCGCAGTATTTCTATCTTTGCTGCATTTATAGGATAAACGCGTGTCAAAAGAAGGAATGGAAGAACAGGAACTGGCAGGACGGTGCAGGCAAGGAGACAATCTTGCCAGGAAGGAGCTGTACGAGCGCTATGCAGGGCGGATGCTCAGCGTATGCCTCCGTTATACGGGCGACCGTGAAACGGCGGAAGACCTGATGCACGATGGTTTCCTGAAACTCTTCGATTCTTTTGATAAATTCACTTGGCGGGGTGATGGTTCCTTGCGGGCGTGGATGGAGCGTGTTATGGTGAATACGGCGCTGCAATACTTGCGCAAGAATGATGTAATAAACCAGTCGGAGGCACTGGACAACATACCCGAAACGTATGAAGAGCCAGATGCTTCGACAGTGGAAACTATTCCTCAGAAGGTGCTGATGCAATTCATCAGTGAATTGCCTGCCGGTTATCGCACCGTATTCAACTTATATATATTTGAAGAAAAATCTCATAGGGAGATTGCCCGGATGCTGGGTATCAATGAGAAGTCATCAGCTTCGCAGTTGACACGTGCCAAGGCTGCTTTGGCTACGAAAGTGAAGGAGTGGATGAGAAACAATGCTTAAAGGAAAGGACGTATGATGAAAGATGATGAATTGTGGTTGAAAAAGATAAAGGAACGGTTGGACGATTATTCCGAACCGTTGCCTGATACCGGCTGGGAACGGCTGGAGAAAGCTTTGCCGGCTTCTCCGTCCATGTCGGTCGGGACGAAAAAGAATATTCTGTTCCGGCGTTGGGCGATGACGGCTGCGGCTGTCGTACTGGTAGCGGTGTCATCGGTCAGCCTGTGGCTGATGCAAAGTCCGGTGATGGATGATGTGAACCGTTCGGCAGGGTCGGCTCTGGCAATAATACCCGATGCTCTGCCGGAACAGGCGAAACCGGCTACTCAGGGAGAACAACCGGAACCTGTAATCAGACGGGTGGTGGAACGAGGAAGTGATTCTCACCATCAATCTCTTGTTGCACAACGTCTGGAGACGGAAGGAACTAACGTGAGGACAGGTGAAGAATTGTCAGGCGAGGGTGCAAGCACACGTATGACTGAAGTTAACGAAGGACTTCCGGTTTCAGAAGGAACGGAGAAGGTGGCGGAAGAAAACATGACTTCCGGACAGGTAACGGAGAATACGTCTTCGAAACAGGAGAAAGATGACCGGAGAGTGTACCGTCCTTCAGGGAAGGATAAGTTGCATTTGCCTTCTGAAAAGAAATCATCCAGAGAAGAAAAAGGCTGGGCGGTAGGCTTGTCTGTAGGAAATACGGGTGGTCTTGTTTCACTGGATAATGCCGGTGATATGCAGACTCCTCAGAACAGCGGCCCGTTGTTTAGTGATAAACTGGATTTGACGAATGTCTCTAATGGCATCCTGAGCATTCCTGAAGGGCAGGAACTGGTGTTTGACGGCGGAGTTCCTTATTTACGGAAGAGTACGCGTGTTGTCCGGGATATCAAGCATAAGCAACCTGTCAGCTTTGGCGTTTCTGTAAGAAAGTCATTACCTAAAAACTTCTCTGTGGAGACCGGAGTGACTTATACAATGCTGGCATCCGAAATAACGTATGAAGGAAGTTCGGAGAAGATAGACCAGAAGTTGCATTACATCGGTATTCCGGTGCGTGCAAACTGGAACTTTATAAATAACAAGAACTTTACGATGTATGTATCTGCCGGTGGTGCGGTAGAAAAGTGCGTTTACGGTAAGGTAGGAGGTGAAAAGGAAACGGTGAAGCCCGTGCAGCTTTCGGTAATGGGAGCGGTGGGCGCTCAGTATAATATAAGTAATAGAGTAGGTATCTATGTAGAGCCGGGTGTTTCTTACTTCTTTGATGACGGTTCTGCGATAGAGACGATACGTAAAGAAAATCCAACCAACTTTACGTTGCAGGCAGGTATCCGTCTGACTTACTAAGAGAATATCTGTTTCCCGGCAAGGGAAATGCTTGTATATGCAACGGGTGATAACAATGTATGTAATGAAACGTTACATACATTGTTATCACCCGTCCCTTTTTTCCTTCTTGTATTTAGTTGACTATGACAGTCTCAAAGTATTGTTTGAACAGTCTTTCAGCACGTTCCAGTTGTTCGGGAGTATTCTCCTTTACTTCTTTCAGTTTGTATTCCCATCCCATAGCTTCGTACTTGTGCACGCCCAGTCGGTGATAGGGGAGAATTTCTACCCGCTGTATACCTTTATATTTTCCGAGATATTCACCCAGACCGCGGATGTCTTCTTCAAAATCACTGTATCCCGGAACTAACACGTAGCGCAACCAGAAAGGACGTTCGTGTTCGTCCAGCCAGGCGGCTGTCTGCAAGGTCTTAATATTATTACATCCGGTCAGACTCTTATGGCGCTCGGGATTAAATTCTTTGATATCCAGTAATACTAAATCCGTCAGGCTTAAGAGTTCTTCCACTTTTTCATTCCAAATACCTCCGTTAGTATCCAGGCATATATGGATACCGTTAGCTTTCAGTTCCTTGAATAAAGGGATAAGAGCTTCTGCCTGCAACGTTGGTTCGCCACCGGAAAAAGTGATACCTCCTTTCTTCCCGAAGAATGCTTTCTGGCTGATTGCCATTTGCAGGATTTCTTCTGGTGGGGTAGGTGTACCCCCTTTTGCATCTATTGTATCCGGGTTGGCACAATACAAACAACGGAACGGACAACCTTGCAGGAAAACGACGAGCCGGAGACCCGGCCCGTCGAATGTTCCCATACTTTCGTAGGAGTGTACGTTTATCATATTACATTCTTTCGTGGAAGCTGCGGCTGATAACCTCTAACTGATGTTCGCGGCTCAGCTTCACAAAGTTCACAGCATAGCCCGAAACACGGATTGTCAGTTGCGGATACTTCTCCGGATGCTCCATGGCATCTTCCAGCATTTCACGGTTCAGTACATTTACGTTCAGGTGGTGTGCACCTTTGGTAAAGTAACCGTCCATCATTGTTACCAGGTTTTCAACACGGTCTTCCGCAGTCGGGCCGAGAGACTTCGGAACGATGGAGAATGTGTTGCTGATGCCATCCTGTGAGTCACGATAACGCAACTTGGCTACGGAACTCAACGATGCGATGGCACCGTTCTTGTCGCGTCCGTGCATCGGGTTGGCACCCGGAGCGAAAGCCACACCTTTGGCACGTCCGTCGGGAGTGGCACCCGTCTTCTTACCGTACATCACATTAGAAGTGATGGTCAGCAATGAAAGGGTAGGACGGGCATTCTTGTAAACGGGCAACTTCTTCAGTTCTTCGCTGAAGTAGTACACCAAGTCCACACCGAGGTGGTCCACACGGTCATCATTATTACCAAAGCAAGGAAATGCTCCGTCAATATCGAAACCTTCCGTCAGGCCGATTTCATTGCGGCGTGCCGTAACCTTTGCGTTCTTGATGGCGGACAGTGAGTCGATGGCAATGGAAAGACCTGCTACGCCATAAGCCAGATTAATGCGCGGATTTGTATCGATAAACGCCATCTGTGCTTTTTCATAATAATACTTATCGTGCATGTAGTGGATAATGTTCATCGCTTCGTTGTAAACGCGGGCTATTTCCGTCAGTACCTTTTTATAGTTCGCCATCACTTCCTCGAATTTCAACACATCGCTTGTCAGTACAGGGATGCCTTTTACCATAACCGTACCCGTGTTTTCGCAACGGCCGCCATTGATGGCAAGCAACAAGGCTTTTGCCAGGTTGGCACGTGCGCCGAAGAACTGGATTTGCTTACCGATAGCCTGATAAGATACGCAGCACGCAATACCGTAATCATCGCAGTTGCGCACTTCGCGCATCAGATTGTCGTTTTCATATTGGATAGAGCTGGTATCTACTGATACTTTTGCGCAGAATTCCTTGAAACCTTCGGGCAACTCAGGTCCCCACAATATCGTCAGGTTCGGTTCGGGAGAAGGGCCAAGGTTGTACAGCGTTTGCAGGAAGCGGAAAGAAGTCTTTGTCACTTTCACGCGTCCGTCGTTGAAGCGTCCGCCGATGGCTTCGGTCACCCAAGTCGGGTCACCCGCAAAGATATCGTTGTACGACTGCATACGCAGATGGCGCACCATGCGGAGTTTGATTACGAACTGGTCAATCAGTTCCTGAGCAAACGTTTCGTTGATGTTTCCATGTGCCAAGTCGTACTCGATAAAGATATCGAGGAACGAGGAAACATTACCCAGCGACATGGCGGCACCGTCTTGTTCCTTCACAGCAGCCAGATAAGCCATGTACACCCATTGCACAGCTTCCTGTGCCGAAGTTGCCGGGCGACTGAGGTCGAGACCATAGTATTCGCCCATTACTTTAATATCCTTCAAAGCCTTGATTTGCTCTGCCACTTCTTCGCGCAAGCGGATGCGGTCGTCAGTCATCGGACCGGTCAGATTGTGCAAATCTTCTTGTTTGGCTTCGATGAGGCGGTCGATGCCGTAGAGTGCCAGACGGCGGTAATCGCCGATGATACGTCCGCGTGCATAGTTATCGGGCAGTCCGGTGAGGAAGCCCAGTGAGCGGAATGAGCGGATTTCTTCGGTATATACGTCGAACACCCCGTCGTTGTGCGTCTTGCGGTAGTGGGTGAAGATTTCTTTTACTTTATCATCTATTTCCACGCCATTTTCACGGCAAGCCTTCATCACTACGTTGATGCCGCCGAAGGGTTTGATGGCACGTTTCAGCAATTCATCCGTTTGTAAGCCGACGATAAGCTCGCTTTCCTTATCTATATAGCCTGCCTGGTGTGAAGTAATGGTAGATACGGTATGGGGATCGAGAGAACGGACGCCGTTGTTGGCTCTTTCCTCTTCGAGTGCTTTCAGGCAAAGTTCCCAGATTTTTTTCGTGCGCTCGGTAGGTCCTTGCAGGAAGGATGCGTCTCCAGTGTAAGGCGCGATGTTTTTACTAACGAAATCACTGACATTGATTTCTTTGCTCCAAAGCCCGTCAATAAAGGTTTTGTTCAATTCCATAATATTCATTTTGTTAGTGGGTAAATGTAATGTTATCCTTTTGGGGCTGCAAAATTACGGAAATATTTCCGTAATAGTATGGATATATATGCCTTTTTTATGTTGAACAGCATAAAATAACTATTGTTAGGTATGCCACTTTCATCACTTACTGGAGAGTTTGTTTTTATGGCGGTTGTCGTCACTTTCATATTATCTTGTTGATAGATAGATTGTTATTAGTGTAGACAAAATGTTTTACCGTCACTCGCGTGGTGTATCTGCTTGATTATTAGCTATGTTCTTAGTGCTGACAAAAGTGACGGCAAATCACTTACCGTCACTTCCACCTTTTGTTCCTTTTAAATCTTTTCAATCTTTTCCTCTTTTTCCCGATTTATTCTGTTTACCTTTGCCGTCAATTATTAATAAACACGATATGGAAACATTCGATTACTCGCAGGTGCCTTATGGTTTTGGCTTATGTGCATCTGCCGATTGCCCTAAGGCTTCTACCTGTCTGCGCCACATAGCTTTGGAGCATGCTCCCGTAAAATATCCGTTCCTGCCCACCCTGACTCCTCAAAAACTGCAAGCTATGAAGGGGAAATGCGAATATTATCGTCCGAACAAGACAGTGCGTTATGCTAAAGGTTTCACCCGGTTACTGAATTCCCTGACGGTCAGTGTCTCCGATACTTTCAGGTGCCGGCTTATTTCACACTTCGGACGCAAGAACTACTACCTTGCCCGTAAAGGCGACTGGTTGATAAAGCCTGCTGACCAGCAGTATATCATTCGTCTGGCCAAAGAGTGCGGACTCCAGTTGGATGACTACTTTGACGATTATGTGGATAGATATAATTGGGGAGACTAAAGGGCTCATTTCTGATTTCGTATAAGAACGACAGTTTCCTCTAATGGAAACTTCAGTTTCTCTTAATGGGAACTGTCGTTTCCCTTAATGGGAACTATCGTTTCTCTTCGTGGGAACGCTCGTTTCTCTTCATGGGAACGAGTGTGCCCTTGCATTGCCCTGATAATGGTCTGACTTATACTAAAATGGTTGTCACTATCAGTTGTTAGTTACTAAATGAGTTGTCACATACTATTGTTCTTTCCTGCTTTAGTTTACATTCTATTGAAACTATTCCTGCTTTGCTTTACAGTGATTTTGTTTACTTGTGATGCTATAGGATTCGTAGCATCGGCTAATCTTCTTGTATGTATATTATTTTAGGTATAGAAGCTGTTTTTTTGCGCAGAAATGTTTGCGTTATCAAAAAAGAATAGTAACTTTGCACCGCTTTAAGAGAAAAGCACTTCTTGAAAGAGAAGTTTTGGAGAGGTGGCAGAGTGGTCGATTGCGGCGGTCTTGAAAACCGTTGTACTGCGAGGTACCCGGGGTTC
>ERZ856578.452-NODE-452-length-84409-cov-10.160959_pt1 | contig 84409 bp, 70 predicted proteins | sample MGYA00514384_ERZ856578 | MGnify/ENA primary metagenome ERZ856578 (study PRJEB29103, sample SAMN06111958) | human gut metagenome | biome: human gut; feature: ankylosing spondylitis patient; material: healthy_person | host: Homo sapiens | place: China:Hangzhou... | reverse complement strand
TCATTTGCGGTCAACATTCCGTCGATGTACTGTAATAATATTTCCTCGTTTATCGTTTTCATATTCTTCTGCTTCTAATATTAATACAATTCAGCGAATAAACCTACTAAACAGAAATGCAATTATTTTTAGAAAAAATTCAAAATCTTTTCCGCTTGTTCGGTTGTTATCCTATAAGACAGAGAGTTATCACTAATAAAAAAGTTTATGAAAAAGATTGTTTTACTCCGCCACGGCGAAAGTGCCTGGAACAAGGAGAACCGTTTTACCGGCTGGACCGATGTCGATCTCACCGAAAAAGGAATAGAAGAAGCCCGTAAGGCAGGCGACCTGCTGCGAAAAGAGGGGTTCGTTTTCGACAAAGCCTATACCTCTTATCTGAAACGTGCTGTAAAAACTTTAAATAACGTACTCGACCGGATGGATCAGGACTGGATTCCGGTTGAAAAAAGCTGGCGACTCAACGAAAAGCATTACGGCGACCTGCAGGGGCTCAACAAGAGCGAGACAGCCGAGAAGTATGGCGACGAACAGGTACACATCTGGCGCAGAAGTTACGATGTGGCCCCGCATGCCCTCGGAGAGGACGACCCTCGCAACCCGCGCTTCGAGCTCCGTTATAAGAATGTGCCCGACGATGAGCTGCCGCGCACGGAATCGCTGAAAGATACCGTAGAACGCATCCTGCCCTACTGGAAAGAGGTTATCTTCCCTTCGCTCAAGACGTCCGACCAGATCCTGGTGACCGCCCACGGCAACAGCCTGCGGGGTATCATTAAATATGTACGCGATATAGCCGACGAAGACATCGTGCATCTGAACCTTCCCACCGCAGTGCCTTACGTGCTCGAATTCGACGACGACGGCATCCTGGTAAAAGATTATTTCTTGGGTGACCCCGAAGAAATCAAAAAGCTGATGGAAGCGGTAGCCAACCAGGGAAAGAAAGCAAAGAAATAGTTATTTAATTCAAATTCAAAGCCCGGAAGCATAAAAAAATTCCGGGCTTTGCCTGTTTAATAAGGAAATAATTGCCTATGTTTGTACGAAACAAAAAACTAGCTATTGTGATTACGGAAAATGAACAAACCTTACATCTCTTAAAAACGGGGGACGAACACGCCTTCGACACGATCTACAAGCAATATTACCGGGGGCTGTGCGCCTTCGCTTCCCAATATGTAGCCGAAACTGAGATAGAAGAAATCGTACAGGAAGTAATGATGTGGCTCTGGGAAAACCGTGCTTCGCTGGTTCCCGAACTGTCGCTGAAATCATTGCTCTTTATGATGGTGAAAAACAAATGCCTGAATAACATCACCCACAACCAGATTAAGCAACGGGTGCATGAAAAGCTGTTCGCCAAATTCGAAAACCAGTTTGAAGATCCCGACTTTTACATAGAAAACGAGTTGATCGCCTTGGCAGCCAAGGCGATCCGGGAGCTCCCGGAGGATTATAGAAGAGCGTTCGAAATGAACCGTTTCGACAACCTTACCTATAATGAGATTGCAGAAAGGACGGGGGTTTCGCCCAAAACTGTGGCCTACCGCATCTCACAAGCGCTGAAGATCCTCCGCGTCGAACTCAAAGACTATATGCCGTTGCTCATGGTTTTGCTGAGCTAAATGAAATCAAAACAAATGTACGTTTAAACAAAATATAACCAAACATGTTTAAATAATAGGGTACCCTCTATTTAAAACAACTAAAATAAACGATAAAATGAAACGTACATTATTCATGATATTATTTGCCGCACTGGCAACGATCGGATATGCTCAGACCGACGACAAAGGCTATGAGGAAGGAAAATATGTATTGAAAGGCGTATCAGGCCTCAACCTGTCGCAAACGGCGATGACCAACTGGTCGGCCGGCGGCGAGAACTCCGTAGCCGGAAATGCTTACCTCAACGGTTCGCTGACACATAAAAACGGCAACTGGCTTTGGGTGACCAACCTCGTACTCGACTACGGACTGACGAAAACCAAGTCGCAGGGCATGCGCAAAAGCACCGACAAGATCGGACTTTCCACCCAGCTGGGCTACTCGACCAACAATGTCTGGTTCTACACCCTAATGGGCGACCTCAACACGCAGTTCGCCAAAGGTTACAATTACCCGGACAAGGAGCATTATATCTCCAACTTCTTCGCCCCGGCCTACTCCAACGTTTCGCTGGGTATGGAATACCGTCCGAAGAGCAACTATTCAGTCTACCTCTCCCCCGTTTCGGCCAAGATGACTTTTGTGGAAGACGATTACCTGTCGGAGATCGGAGCTTTCGGTGTCGATCCGGGCGACCGTTTCAAGATCGAATGCGGTGCTTATCTCAAGGCTCGTGCCGAAATGCCGGTGATGGAAAACGTGAGCCTGATCACGACGGCCGACTTCTTCACCCCTTACAGCAACCAGTTCGGCAACATCGACGTCAACTGGGATATGCTCATCAGCATGAAGATCAATAAATTCCTTTCCGCCACGCTCAACACGACGCTTAAATACGACAACGACGTGAAAACATTCGACGACAACGGCACCAAACACGGCGCAAAAGTGCAGTTCAAAGAGATACTCGGCGTGGGGCTGGCCTACAATTTCTAACCAATCGGTCAGGTTCTACATGAAGCAGATATCGATCCCCATTAGGGATAAAGCAATTGTGCATTGCTTATGGCACAGTTGTGCCACACGTAGTGCACAAAAATGCCATACCTAGTGCACAATTGTGCCACTACTATGGCACAATCACCGGGATAGCCTGAAACTGACCATTCTTTCCTATCAGAGTAACTTTTCCATCCGAAGCAATCTTTTTTCCTGAAAAACCTGCTACAATCGGTTGCAGTATCCAAAAGAAAGGACTAAATTTGCACGTCGAAAACAAATATGATTAGAAATGATCAATAAAATCAAGGCTCTGCTACAAGAAGTAGAGAACATGAAGGCAGCAAATGCCGAAGAGCTGGAAGCTTTACGCATCAAATACCTCAGCAAAAAGGGAGAAATCTCCGCGCTGATGAATGATTTCCGCAACGTGGCGGCCGATCAGAAACGTGAAGTAGGACAGTTCCTTAACCAACTGAAGGAAACTACTCAGAACAGGATAAACGAACTGAAAGAGAGTTTCGATAACGTGCAGACAGGCAACGATGATATCGACCTGACCCGTACGGCTTATCCCGTTGAACTGGGAACACGCCACCCGCTTTCTCTTGTTAAAAAGGAAATATGCGACATCTTCGGACGTCTGGGCTTCAGCATCGCAGAAGGCCCCGAAATCGAAGACGACTGGCATGTATTCTCTTCATTGAATTTTGCCGAAGACCATCCTGCTCGTGATATGCAGGATACATTCTTCATACAACATAATCCGGACGTTTTACTCCGTACACACACATCCTCCGTACAGACCCGCGTGATGGAGACTCAACAGCCTCCTATCCGTATCATCTGCCCGGGACGTGTGTACCGCAATGAAGCGATCTCTTACCGCGCACACTGTTTCTTCCACCAGGTAGAAGCGCTGTACGTCGATAAGAATGTTTCATTTGCCGACCTGAAACAAGCCCTGCTTTTCTTTGCAAAAGAAATGTTCGGCCCGGAAACAAAAATACGTTTACGCCCCTCCTACTTCCCGTTCACGGAGCCCTCTGCGGAAATGGATATTTCCTGCAACCTCTGCGGCGGCAAAGGATGTGCATTCTGTAAGCATACCGGCTGGGTAGAAATCCTCGGTTGCGGTATGGTAGACCCGAATGTTTTGGAAAGTTGCGGTATCGACAGTAAAGTTTATACTGGCTACGCCCTGGGAATGGGTATCGAACGTATCACAAACCTGAAATACCAAGTTAAAGACCTTAGAATGTTCTCAGAGAACGATGTTCGTTTCCTGAAACAATTCGAATCAGCCAATTAAATTGAAAGCCTAAATCATTTACCATCTTCCCCGGGCCTTTAACCAGCCCGGGGGAAACACACAAAGGAGGATAACATGATAAAGGTTTTAATTTTAATTACAGGAGGTGCAATCGGCACTGTATTACGCTATGGAGTTTCCATGTGGGTACAGCGTTTGTTGCAATACTCCTTTCCCTTCGGAATTCTTTCCGTCAACGTAATAGGCTCTTTCCTGATCGGCTTTTGCTGGAGCCTGGCCGAAAGTTACAACTTCTCCGTCAACACACGGGCATTCCTGTTTACCGGACTTTTCGGCGGATTTACCACTTTTTCTTCGTTTGCACTCGATACAATGTCGCTGATGAAAACCGGCGATTATAAACTTGCATTCATAAACATACTGGCGAGCAATGTTTTAGGACTTATTGCCGTATTTCTGGGTTTGCTGGTCGGAAAAAATGTATTATCTTTCGTGAAATAATAAAGATGAGAAAAGAGGAACGATATAAAGGTGTGCTCAACTGGTTCAACGAAAACGTACCGGTGGCAGAAACGGAGTTGCATTACGACAACCCCTATCAGTTGCTTATTGCCGTGATCCTGTCTGCCCAATGTACAGACAAGCGGGTGAATATGATAACCCCGGCATTGTTTGAAGATTTTCCGACGGCCGAGGTGATGGCAGCGTCCACCCCCGAAGTCATCTTCGAATATATCCGCAGCGTCTCCTACCCCAACAACAAGGCGAAACACCTGGTCGGGATGGCCCGGATGCTGATCTCCGACTTCGGAGGAGTAGTGCCTTCCGACATCGACGAATTGCAGAAACTGCCGGGTGTGGGACGCAAAACGGCCAACGTGATTGCTTCTGTGGTCTACAACAAGCCGGCGATGGCGGTAGACACCCACGTGTTCCGCGTGGCCAACCGCATCGGTCTGACCAACAACAGCAAAACACCTCTCGAAACAGAAAAAGAGTTGGTGAAGCATATACCGGAGAAAATGATCCCGATCGCCCACCACTGGCTAATCCTTCACGGACGGTACACCTGCATCGCCCGGAAACCTAAATGCGAAGCGTGCGGCCTCAAGCCCTGGTGCAAGCACTTCCTGACAACAAAAACGTAAAACATGATGGCCTATAAGCGGGAAATAGTCATTTTTATCATAACTGCTCTCGCTACGCTGTCAGCAGTCTACTACTTTTTCGGTGATATGGAAGAGGGTAAGAATGTGGCGCAAACCGACCTTTATACGCTGACAGCTCCTTCGCCGGAGGCCATTCTGTCCGTAAACCGCCCGGCCGCCTTTGCCAAACTGATACTGACCAAGCAGCCGGTATATCAGGCTTTTGCATCGGAAATACCCGAAATATTCCTCTCGATCGTCCAAAAGAACACGGCGATACCTGCCTTACAGTTCTCTTTCCACACGCAAGGGGTAGTGATGTACGCCAAAGCGGACAAAAGCATCGTAGACAATATCGAGAATAAAATACTGAAGAGTTCCTTCGGAGCATTCGAGCCCCAAAAACAGAAAAAAGGAGAGATTACGTTCACTTATTTCCCGGATGCCGGAAATCGCTTTTTCGGATATTATCAGTACGAGGGCATCTGGGTGGCCAGTTACAGCAAGAAGCTGCTTGAAGAAGTAGCCACCATGCAAACCAACCATACGAATCAGCTGCAAAAAGAACAAATCCACCTGTGCAAATCGCTCGACCGGAATGCGCCCCTTAACCTGCTGATCCGCTCTGAGAAGCTCAACCTCTACGTAAAGACGAACGACTCCACCCAGTGGAAGATTGACGACAGGTGGCTGGGAGCCGACTTGTTTGAGAGCGAAGGCAACATCTGTTATTTCAGCAACCTGCCTTACCATGCCCCGGCCGACACGCTCTACCGAACTATCGCCGATACACTTTCGTTACGGCTCGAACAGCATTTCCCGCAACTCCATATCTCCAGCCAGAGCTACGAAGAGGACGGGAAAGTGTTTTATACGGGGTGCACTTCCACCACGCAACCGTCATAAGCCAGATGCACATGCGGGGGCAATATCTTTTCGACCTCGGCATGCAAACCTATCCGGTGACTCATATGAATGAGGTAGGCCTCCTGCGGACGGATACGTTCAACCTTTGCCAACGCTTCCTCCAACCCTTCGTGCGCAGGATGTTCCCCTTGCTTAAGGGCAGTGAGGATCAGTAGTTTCAATCCTTCCAACTTGGCATATTCTTCTTCCGGCAGCGACTTCAGGTCGGTCAGGTAGGCCATATCCCCTATCCGGTAACCCAGGATAGGCAAGCGCCCGTGCATCACACGGATCGGCAGGATCGGCAGGCCGGCTGCCATAAAAGGCTCATTGCTAATATGATGGAGGGCAAACTTCGGCACGCCCGGATATTTATGTTCACGGAAAGCATACGGTATGCGGGTTTCTATCGCCTCGGCCACATATTCTTCGGCGTAGATATCCAGATCCGTATAACGGGTAAAAGGACGCAGGTCGTCCAATCCTCCTACATGGTCGTAGTGTTCGTGCGAAATCAAAACGGCGTCGAGCTCATACGTCTTACTTCGTATCATTTGCCAACGGAAATCCGGGCCGCAGTCCAACAGGATGCGTTTCCCTTCCGTTTCCACCAAGACAGATGTACGCAGGCGCCAGTCGCGCGGGTCTTTGCTCGTACAAACTTCACACTGACAGCCAATTTCGGGAACTCCGGTAGAAGTCCCCGTTCCCAAAAAATTAATTTTCATTATCCTACATATTTAACCTCCGGCATTATCTCTATGCCGAAACGATCTTTCACAGCGGCACGGATACTTTCGGCCACCAAAGCGATCTCGTGCCCCCTGGCCTCTCCCAGATTGACCAGCACAAGCGCCTGTTTCTCGTACACTCCCACCGCCCCATGCGATTTTCCTTTGAAGCCGCACTGTTCGATCAGCCAGCCGGCAGGTACTTTCACCTTGCCTTCGCCGGCAGGGTAAGATGGTATCTCCGGATACTGCGTCTTCAGTTTCTCGAACTGTGCGGCAGGGATGACCGGGTTCATAAAGAAGCTTCCGGCATTTCCCAGCACCTCCGGATCAGGAAGTTTCTCCCGGCGGATGGCTATGACGGCTTCCCGGATCGTCTTCAGGGTGACTTCCGGGTATTTAGCCAACTCATCCTTCAGGTTACCGTAGTTAACGGACAGGCGGGGGTGTTTATCCAACCGCAGTGTTATATAAGTAACAATATGCGGATCGTTATGTTCGTTTTTGAAATAGCTGCTGCGGTAACCGTACAGGCATTCTTCGTTCGTGAAGATACGTTTCTCGAAAGTCAACTGGTTGTAGGTCTCCACCGTTTCGATCACATCCTTCACCTCTGCACCGTAAGCGCCGATATTCTGGATAGCGGCTGCTCCGGCCTCCCCGGGTATAAGCGACAGGTTTTCGATACCTCCCCACCCGTTCGATACGGCATAGGCAACGACATCATCCCATTGTTCGGCGGCACCGACACGGAGATAGACATGATCGTCCGTTTCCTTCACCGGCGTCATGCCTTTTATGGCCGAGTGCAGGATAATCCCGTTGAAGTCATTTATAAATAACAGATTGCTACCACTTCCTATATGTAACGACAAACATTCCTGGAAATACTCATCATGCAAAATACGTCCCAGCTCTTCTTCATCGGCATACTCCATGAACCAACGTGTTTTAACCGGCAAATGGAAAGTGTTATGCTTTTCCAGCGAGTAATTTTCTTCTATCCTCATAATATCTGTTTATTTATTGCAGGACAAAAGTAGTTATAAAATTGAAAACAGGGAATTCAAAACTGAAAATTACGTCTCACCCAAACGCAACGTTGCATCTAGCTTCGATGTAACGCTGCATTGAGACTAAGTGTAACGCTACATCGACACCCGATGCAACGTTATACTGACACCCGATGCAAAAACAACCATGTCAAAGTGCCTTTACTATACATTAATATATAGGCAAAACCTATAATGTATCGACTATTTCCCTTTGTTTCGTGAAATAGATCATTCGCTGTATTTCTCCGCTTTGGGAAATCAGGGTGGAATATCGTTTCAGGGATTGTATCCACTCCTTTTGTGCGCGGCATATTTCCGGATGTTGCGAATCCATATAATTAATAGCATAAAGGCGGTACATCGACAACTGGAAACTACCTTTCTCTACAAAGCTGTAGGTCGCTTCAAAATTGATGTTCGACAAATAGAGGTAAGCCTGCTTCCCGTTGGAGAACTCACCAGAAGATGCAACATACTCCAGGTCGTCCAACAGGCGGTGCAGTTCGGTCTTCATCACCTCGATATCCTCATCCGACAGCATGTTCAATCCGGCAAAATATTTTACTTCCCTTACAAACGACTGGAACAGGTTATTATCCAGAATAGTATAAGTAGTAGGCATCAGGCGGATCTCCTGCGTCAGTTTCTTCTGCGACTCCAACACTTTCTCCGGAACCACTACGTCTGCCATGCTTCCGGTCATCTTCATTCCGTTATTCTGGTGCATCCACCGGCACAGGCGGAACTTGGTCATTCGCTCGAAAGGCGAATAAAGTGTATAAGGAATAATATTGCAAGCTGTACTGACCACCGCTTTCGGATCATCCTTAACAAAAGAGAATAGCTTAAGGTAACGTTTGATGATATCATGGTAGTTATCGATATGACTGGTGCCATCGGCCACATTCAGGTTAAACACGGCACCTTCCGCCCTGTTCGTACCGACGATCTGATCCAGCGAAATGCCCAGACTCTGCGACAGAAGTGATACCTCATAAAAAGTAAACGGAACTTCCCCCCGTAACCGGCGATAAACTGCTTCCTTTCCTATGGATATTATATCCATAATATAGTTAGCCAAATTAGTCTCCTCCGGGAGATGTTCCCTCATGGCTTTGATAAGCCCGTTATTCAATGCATCTTTCATAATTATTAGTGTGCTATTTTTATTGTTTTTACTCATGTTTTCCATAAAAAAATATCCGGCTTTGTATGGGCAAATGGCATTAAGCCTTGTTTTTGTTTCGATTACCGCAAACAGCCATCAATTAACGTTTTTTGTTTCTCTAATCGTAACAAAAGCCTGTAGCTATTGTTTAATAAGAAATGAACGCTGATTTTCTTGTCTGCAAAAAGACACCATTTAGAAAATACTATGGCGTACATTTGCAATGTATATAATCATTAAAAAGAAACACTCATGAACAAAGCAGAACTTATCGAGGCCTTAGCAGATAAGGCAGGGTTACAGAAACAGAAAGCAAAAAAAGTATTAGATGCTTACATCGAGATCGTAACCGAAAAAATGTCACAAAAAGAGGAAATTACTCTTATTGGTTTTGGTACACTGATACCTAGACCTCAAACAAGTCGCCTGGCTCGTAATCCAAAAACTGGTACTCCGGTACAGATTCCAGCCAGAACAACGGTAAAGTTCAAACCCGGTAAATTCTTGCTGGAAGCTATGAACGGCACTGGCGAAAAAAAATAATATGATTTGTTTTTCTAACTTCCTTCATGTTAACGCATGGGGGAAGTTTTTTTTCACCTCCTTTTCTCTTATTTTATGACATCTGCAAAAATACACATAGTATTTTAGTAAAAAGAGGTGTTTTTAAAGTATACCACAGCAGCCCGGTTCTAATTAAACAACCGCATGTATATCCCCACTCCTATTATCGCAACAAACGAATCCGGACATAACTCTTTGTTTCGGAATACGAAACTTTGTGCCTACACGGGGATTTTATCGGTAAACATTTGTAGGATGCTCTAATTATATCTAATTTCGGCTCCGAAAAATTAATTGTCCGGTACATACAAAATACTCACATGAAAATAGTTAATCTGGGAGAATCAAACTCCATCTTAAACAGGTTCGTTTCTGAACTGCGGGATGTCAATATTCAAAAGGACAGCCTTCGTTTCCGTAGAAATATCGAACGGATAGGTGAAATTATGGCTTACGAAATCAGTAAGGATTTTTCTTATAGCCAAAAAGATATACAGTCACCGCTGGGGATCGCCCCCATGAGCACTCCCGACGACCGGGTTGTAATCAGCACCATCCTGCGTGCAGGCCTGCCGTATCACCAGGGCTTTTTGAGTTATCTCGATTATGCGGAAAACGCTTTCGTCTCAGCCTACCGCAAATACAAGGATCGCCTGAACTTCGATATTCACATCGAGTATATAGCTTCACCGAGATTAACAGACAAGACGCTGATCATCACCGACCCGATGCTGGCTACCGGTAGCTCGATGGAACTGGCCTACGAAGCATTGCTGACAAAAGGCCATCCGGCCCATATCCACGTCGCCTCCATTATCTCCAGCAAACAGGCTATCGAATACCTGCAAAGGAAGATGCCGGATGATAAAACGACCGTTTGGATCGCCGCCCTCGACGACGAACTGGACGACCATTCCTACATTATCCCCGGACTGGGGGATGCCGGAGATCTGGCCTACGGAGAAAAAGAATAGGAATCAGCGGGGTAAGGAAAACCAGAAACAGGAACCTTTACCGACTTCGGATCTTACCCCGATCTTTCCTTTCATCTGTTCCACAATGCTTTTACAGATAGAAAGGCCAAGACCTGTTCCCTGCTTGAAATCATTCCCTTTATAAAAACGGTCGAATACATGTGCACGAACTTCCTCGTTCATGCCTACCCCGGTATCCGTTACAGAAAATTCTATTTCGGACGGACGGATCTCATATCCCAACATAATCGAGCCATGCTCTGTATATTTAATCGCATTGTTTACAAAATTAGCAAGCAACTGAGTCAGCCGGATCTGGTCGAAACTGAATACACAAGGTTCCAGCCCCGGTACACAACCAAGCGTTACCCGCTCGCCTACCTTTATACTCATCGAACGGACGATCTCTTCCAGAAACTCTTTCAGCTTTATCTCTACCGGCTTGAATTCTATCGTATTGGCTTCAATCTTTGCTAAGTCGAGAATATCGGAGATCAACTGAAGCAATAGTTCATTATTCTTCTGGATGATACCGACAAACTGTAGCTGCTCGTCCCTGTCGTCGGTATCGACCAACAAGGTGGAGAAACCGACAATAGCATTCAGCGGCGTACGTATCTCATGGCTCATATTGGCCAGGAAAGCTGACTTCAGGCGGTCGAGTTCTTCCGCCTTCTCTCGTTGCTGCTCGGTTTCTTTCAGTTCCGTGATGTCATAATTCACACAGATCATTTCCAGTTTATCCGGATTGTTCGACTGAGGGTTGCGCATGACATTTACGCGAATCCACTTCCAGCTATCCTTCGTCCTGACACGCAACTCCTTACGGATACTTGTAGCTTTTCCCTCCTTTACCTTTTCAAAGAAGTCGAGCATTACAGCACGGTCTTCAGGGTGCACGGCTTCGTACAAACCGATTATCTCTTCCAACGGTTTACCATCCTTCTCGCCAAGATTATGATACCACTGGCTGATGGCATATCCTTCGCGAGTCAATAAATCAAACTTGGCATATCCGACTTTAGCATAATGGCTTACCAACGTAAAGAAATATTCGAACTCTTCTATACGGTTATAGGCTATTGTCTTATCCGTATTATCCAGGTTTATAAACAAATAGTTTATCAGTTCTCCCTTATTATTATAAAGCATACAGACCTTTGTGAGCAAGTCGATCGCTCCTTCTTTGCGGGTTGGGTAATAATTACTGGATACCACCTTAGTGAACGGATAGCTCAAACGGAAAGATACCGGCTTTTTATTGCGCATCTTGTCGAGGACATCACTGGGGATCACCGGATTATCAAATATATTCACACCTAGAGCATCCTTAGGAGAGCGCAGCCCGAATATCTCCACATCCTTTTTATTTATGTCAATAAGATAGCCATCCTTATCATAAAGTTCAATTCCAACCGGGATATTTGTATAAATATTACGCAACAACTTCTCGCCCCGGTCGAGTGCTTCGTTAATTCGAGCCATCTTGGTTATGATACTGATGATGTTAGCGATCGACGAGAACCACTGGTAATCCTCCAGGCTCCAAAGCCGGTTCCTATCCATGATATCGATACCGATATATCCCCAAGCCTTATTTTTTATTACCAGCGGAACCAGTATCAGGGAGAGTGATCCACGGAGTTGAAGGTAGCGCTTCTCTTCGGCAGCTTCAACGGGCAGTTCATCCAGGTTATTGATCAGCACCGGATAGAAATTCTGTATTTTCCTAGTCGACCAGGGAAGTGTAGAAACGGGTATATTTTGTAAAGAGGAACTAACAGAAGCCACTCCTTCGCTGCATACTTCATGCGTACAACTCAGCGTTTGCAGGTTATTGCCATACTCCATAATACAGGCGCGTCCCTGTGCACCGATAGAATATAATATTTCCGAAAGAACCTCATGGATCGACTTAGGCAGATCATTTGTCTGGATAAAAGAGTGCAGTGCACGCGAAAGGCTTCCTAAATGCCGGAGAAGACTATCCACCTGGTTGGTCATACTCTGCTGGGTATCTTCCACATTATGAGGGAGCAGTTGCAGGATACCCAGCACTTCTATTTTCCCGTTGGCATCGATCTCCCGTTTGCAGATCTTCGAACGGACAAACTTAAACCCGTAGCAAGTCTTCAACGGGAATATCTGTTCATAGATACCTATTTCCTTGAAAAAAGCGAATTCACTAGCAATCCGGCTTCTATAATCTTCACGGATCAATTCCATAAAATGATTGATAGGGATATTCCTGTCATGCAACTCCAACAGACTCATTATATAGTCCGAACATATATAACACCCATTTTCGAAGTTGGCTTCCCACCAACCTACCTGAGCATTATCCAACAACAACTGATATTGATCTATATCCATTTGCTTTCTTATAGCTAATATGCATACAAAATACGTTATAATAAACCATATCCGCAAATTTTAATTACGTTAATATTCAAGGGATTTCGAAGTTTTAGTTAAAACAAAAGCGGAGACAGGTAAAACCTGCCTCCGCTTCGCAAATGGACAATACTATCTTATTTCAGTTCTTTGATACGGATATTACGGAATTTAACCGGCGAACCATGACCCAAGAAGCCGATATGCCCTTTCTTGTTGAACAATCCCGGGTGTTCCTTTCCGTCGGGAGTTCCGTTCTTCACAGCATCGCGGATGTTACCTTCGAGGATAACCACACCGTTCACTGTTACGCGGATATTATCTCCGTTAGCCACGATCTCTTCCTCGTTCCATTCGCCCACTGGCTTGAAAGCCTTGTGGTGATCGGCATTCGTAGGAATAATCCCGTAAACGGAACCATGATGCTGATATTTGGTAATATCCTTATAGATAGGATGTTCGCAATCAAGTATCTGGATTTCCATACCGACATAAGCGGCATCCCCTTCCATCGGGGTACGGATCCCCACTCCGTTGTTAGCCCCCGGAGTAAGCTGGAACTCAAAGCGATAAACGAAATTACCGAACTCATCCTTGGTATACAGGTTTCCGCCATAACTCTTGCTCGGTATCATGGAGATACAACCATCTTCGATGGTATAATCTACGGTGTTACCTGTCCACTGATGCATGTTGGTTCCGTCAAACAAGACTTTGAAACCTTCTTTCTGTTCTTCGGCAGAAAGTTTGAACGGCTCTTTACGTTCCAGTTCCTTCACATATATATTACGGTAGTAAACCTTGCTTCCGTGAGCCTGTAATTCCAGTTGCTCTACCGGGAAGATCGGGAGCTTACGATCCCAATAGTTTTCAAGGATTACGTCGTCTACCACCTTCTCGCCGTTGAGTACAACCGTCACACGGTCGCCAACCATCTTGATATAGAAGCTGTTCCATTCGCCCAACTTGTTGTCTGCCACTTTCGAAGGTTTGCTTGGATTCACCTGGTTATTATACAAGCCGCCTGAACCAACCTGAGCACCCACGTTTACACGGGAAGTATCCCAAATCTGCACTTGGGGCGTTCCACGCAGATAGATTCCGGCATCCGCTTCCGGGCCGGCCGGATCGAGCATCCAGTCTACATACATTTCAAAGTCGCCATATTGCTTTTCGGAGCACAGGTTATCATATCCCGTACCATCGAACACCAACATACCGTTCTCCACCTTCCAGTCGCGACGCATGTTTTCGTCCGCTTTTGCCTGTGCTTTCGCCAGCTGTGCAGGCTTCATCTTTGCTCGGGCGATAGGGTTTTCTACCAAACCTTTCCAACCCGTCAGGTCTTTGCCGTTGAAGATAGATACGAAACCTTCCCCCTGCGGCATTTCAGCCAAATGCTTCTTAATCGCTTCTTTCTGGTAACCGGCGTCCGGATTGTCGAGCACCTGCATCACCTTGTTCAGCAATTCGCGAACGTTCGTACCCATATAATCCTTATTGCCTAAAGCAATATTCATCACGGCATTGGCAGCCGCTTGCTGGACAGGCTTCTGATCGAGGAACTCGCCGGCATACAACATACCGAGGAACGTACCTGTCCGTTCGATCTGTCGCAGGATTGCGATTTTCTGTTCATCCGTCTTGGCTATTTCCATCGCCTTGCGCAGACCCAGCAAACGGTTTTCACCCGTAAAGGACGGATTTGCAACCAACTGGATATAAGCTTTCAGGGCACGATCGAAGTAAGCAGACGAAGAAGCGTCCTTGCAAATAGCGAATAACTCGTCAGCCGCCTCGATACCTTTCCAGTTCAGTAAAGCCTCGAACGCAGCGTCACGGGCATCGCCTTTCCCTTTATGGAAGCCATCCACAATAGCTGCCAGGGCATCTTGCTGACCGGTTGTTGCCAGAACGATATAATAGAGATACTTCTTGCTGTCGCCGGCCTGAAGCATACGGCGGGTAATCGTTTCCTGTTGCTGGGCAGGAGACATAGAGGAGATAGCGGAGATAACAGCCTGCTGTATAGGAGCAATGGCAGAAGCGTCCGCCGTTTCCAACATACCGCACAAGTTAACCAGGTCACCTTCCGAAACCACATCCTTCAAAGCCGTATAAGCAGCCTTCTTCACCTCCGGAGAGCCGGACTTAATCAGTTCGAGCACGTTGTTAAGGTTGGCCGTTGCCTTACGCATAGCCAGTAATTCAGCAGCTGCGATCTTACCTGCATCCGTAGCAGACGGGATAACGCGAGCCACAGCCTGGTCGATATCTCCGTTAAAGGCAGACAGGGCATCCTGACCCAGCAGGATTATCTGTTTGTCGTTGCTGGCAAGCAATTCGGCCAATACAGGGATCACCTGCTTGTCCCCGATCTTAACCAACGTCCAGACCGTAGCCTGTTTCACATCGAAGTCCGTACTCTTCAGCTGAGCGAGCAGCACCTGCATGGCAGTCAGGTCGAAACGCAGTTCGAGGTTCTTGATAACATCATGTTTCGACGGGCATTTCGCCTCGCGTCCGATCCAGTTGATGATATCCACCTTCGCTTCCGGTTTTGCTTTCTGCATCGCCTTCATCACTTCGATATATACCTCTTTGTTTGCAAAGTCTGAAGCATAATTCAGAGCTGCGTTGCGGTAAGCCTTGTCCGTATCCTTCAGGGCTGAAAGCAACAGCTTGGTACTGTTTTCCTTCTTCAGCGATAAGAGGATTTGCAGGGCGGCATCACGTGTTTGCGTCTTTCCGGCTTTCGTGGCCTTCTTCAGCAAATCGTTGGCAGCTTTTTCCACCTCTTTCACGTCGCCTTGTCCGGCCACACGCTTCAACAAAGCGATATAGGCTTCATTCGCTTGCGTATTGGTCATCGTATAGCCCGCAGCAGCAGCGGCATCGGCCATTTCCTTGATGGATGCCTTGCTACCGACACGACTCAGCGCGTGCAAAACGGCTTTCTGCATATTTTCGTCACCCGAACCCAGGAGCGCCTTCAGCAGTTCTTCCGAATCTTTCACCTGTGCTTCGCCGATGGCTACAATAATATCTTTTTGTGTTTTCGGAGTACCCATACGGCGCATCAGAGCCGCTTTCAGGGCTTTGCCTGCATTTTCGGTGCCGATAGATGCGAGCGCACGGGCAGCCGGGCCACTCAGGCTCTCTTCGTTCAGGTAAGAAGACAGGGCATCGATACATTCATCCTGTCCCAGCAGTTGGAGCTGACGGATGATAAACGCTTTTGTTTCGCGTTCGTTCACCATATCGAGCGCTTTCAGATAAGCGTTGGCGGTTGCCAGGCGGGCACTTTCCTCCCCTTTCGCCATCACATAATGCGTCAGTCCGCTCAGGGCATAGTCTACCTGCGCGTTACTTCCCTTACCGGGAGCGTTGATCATATTAACCAGCATCAGAACACCTTCTTCACCGGTTCCTTTCAGATCGCTGATCAGTTTATTATATTCAGCCTGCTTTTCCGCGGGCATCTGCGCCAACACATCGGCCGCAGTTGTCTTAGCTGTACGGTTTGCCGGTGCCTGAGCCATCAGGACGCTGCCGAATAACAGCAAACTGGCAATAGATATATATACTTTTCTCATTTTATTTTCATTTAATTAGATGTTCCAGGGAGAACGCATTGGCTGATCCAGCAAACGATTAGCGGCCTCATCATTAATAAACTCAAGTTTAACGGGGTCAAACTCCAGCGTACGGTTCAAGCGGAGAGCAACGGCACCCATATTCACGATTGTTGCCGAACGGAAACCATTCTGCTCGTTCAGGGCGAAAGGCTGGCGTGTCTTGACACATTCGATAAAGTCGGTCACCTGTGGTTCCGGTTCCGGATAATCAGCCAGTTTCTTCTCCCAGTCGGGGATATCGCATACAAAGTTCTTATATACATTACCGTTCGGGCCGGAGATATAAGGTGTATTCGGATCACCGAAGTCGCCACCCCAAAGAACGATCTGGCAACCATCTTCATAAGTATATGTAATTGAGCGCCATGTACCTACTGCATCCGGGTGCTGCTGCGGAGCATCCACTTCCACCTTCACAGGGCTTGTATGGTCTTTTCCGAGGAAATACTGCACAGGGTCGATATAATGCTGTCCCATATCTCCCAGTCCGCCGCCATCATAATCCCAGTATCCGCGGAAAGTACCGTGTACGCGGTGGGCGTTGTAAGGCTTGTAAGGAGCCGGGCCCAACCACATGTCGTAATCGAGTTCAGATGGAACGGGTTGCGGTTCGAGATACTCCTTACCCACCCAGTAGAACTTCCAATCGAAACCGGTATGTTTACTGATAGTAACCTTTAGCGGCCATCCGAGCATTCCGCTCTGAACGAGTTTTTTCAATGGCTTAACGGGTGTACCCAAACCATAGAACGGATCGGCAAAACGGAACCAGGTGTTCAAACGGAACATACGTCCGTTCTGTTTCACGGCTTCCATCACGCGTTTACCTTCGCCGATAGTACGTGTCATAGGCTTCTCACACCAGATGTCTTTGCCTGCCTTGGCGGCTTCTGTCGACATAATGCCATGCCAATGGGGCGGAGTAGCGATATGTACAATATCTACGTTCGGATCGAGAATCAGATCACGGAAATCGTGGTAAGCGGCAATCTTATCTTTCACCAGCTGTTTTCCTAATTCAAGATGTTTTTTGTCGACATCGCATACCGCTACCAGACGTGTTCCGGCATAGTTCACATGTCCTCGTCCCATACCGCCTGTACCGATAATACCCTTTGTCAACTGATCGCTTGGAGCAATAAAGCCTTTTCCAAGCACGTGGCGCGGCACAATAGAAAAGGCCGCAATACCTCCCAGAGTTTTCAGGAAGTCCCTTCTGTTTGTTCTCATAGTATGAATATATGTAAATGATTAGCTATCACTTCTGTTTTCCATGTTTAAAAAAAGACGTTAGAAAGCAAATGATACCTCTAACGTCTCACAAAGATATTATTTATCCAACAACTCTTGCAAATATTTACGAGTTTTTATGACATAATCATGGCGGGAACCATTTAACTCACATTCAATAGTTACAGCCCCCTTAAAACCCTGTTTTTTTAACTCGGCAATTACTGCTGGAAAATCCACTTCACCGGTAGGTATAGGAACCTCTGCACCTAATTCATATGGATTATCAGGATCCGGATACTTGCCATCTTTCGCATGAAACTCTTTAATTAGAGAGCCGAATAATTTCACAGCATCCAGAGAATTCGCCTTGCCGTACATCAATAAATTTGCCAAGTCGCAGTTGATAAAAACATTTCCGGTACCTATATCTTTAATAGCACGAATCAAAGTAGTAGGTGTCTCCTGCCCCGTTTCAAAATAGATCATGACCTTACGTTCTTTCGCATAGTTGGCCAGCTCCTGCATGACTTTGATAAAATCCTTATATTGTTCAGAAGAAGGATCTTCGGGGATAAATCCGAAATGAGAATGCATGGCCGGAATATCCGCCATTGCACAGAAATCGATCATTTCATGATATACTTTTATTTTATCCGCACGTTCTTCCACAGGAACAAGACCTATAGTAGCCGGCCCCTGCCGAAAGTTCCATACACTTTTACTTCCCGGCACACCGACCAACGTCGTTACTTTAATATTGTGCTTCTTTGATGCCATTTTCACCTGTTCTGCAAAGTCTTTCGTCAACGCATTTTTTTTGTAATTAATCTCGCATGAACCGAATCCCTGATCATGCAGATCTTTGAAACTTTTATCGATATTACTCAAATCATACTGGATAACACCGATTGTGATTTTATCCTGGGCTATCATTTCAAAACACATAAACAGCAAAACGAAGATCAATAAAGAGAATTTAGTTTTCATCGCCTGATATAGATTAAGTTAATTAATAATGAAAAAGAGAGGGACAACCAAAGGGGTGTAAGTCTTTTGGCTTCCCTCTCCATTTATGAAAAAACAAAAGTAACAATTTATTATATTGTTATATTAAAAAGCCGACAGAATCAATATCCCGGATTTTGTTCTAATTTCGGGTTCAAAGATATTTCACTATCCGGAATAGGCAGCAGGTTATTTTTATTCAGATCATAACCATTCGGAAATTTCACCTCTATCAATTCTCCCAAACCACCGATCACATCACACGGATAGAATTCAGGGCCAGCATTCCAACGTTTAATATCATCCCAGAATTGCCCTTCGAGAGCCAACTCTATCCGACGTTCATGACGCAATACCTTACGAGCTTCTACCTGTCCTATTCCCTTTTTGATTAAAGGCAACTTCACATCATTCCGCTCAGAACGGATACGGTTAATCAAATCGATGGCTCCGTCTATATCCGTATTAGTCTCAATCAAGGCTTCCGCTTTACATAACAAGACATCTCCATAGCGCAGAATCATAAAATCAAGTGGCGACTGGTTAGCGACTACCTGCATCGTCTCAATCGTATATTTACGTATGCCGAAACCTACCTTTTGCCCTGTGTGATTCTTTATTTCAACCGGATATAATTGTCCCTGAAAATAAGCACCCGGACGCAAGATCGTAAAATCCAAACGAGGATCTCTGTTTTTATAAGGATCAGACGGATCCACAGGTGAACCATCCAATGTTTCATATTCATCAACCAACAATTGAGTCGGAGCAACAGAATTGGAACCATCCATTCCATATTTCAGATTTTGAGGTTGCCAATGCCGGTCGAACGCACTCCCCTGAGAAAAAGCACCATCCATAAAACAAAGAGCGAATAGTGTTTCGTCATTTCCTTCATTTTCATACTGAAATAATCCATAATAAGAGGGGAATAATTTATATTTCCCAAGTGCATCGATTTTATCGCAAAACTCCAACACCTTGTCCCATTGAGAAGTATACAAATATGACTTCATCTTCATGCCGAATGCAGCTCCCAACGTTGCATGTCCATTTGCTACGGCATCTTTCGGAAGCCGTTTTATAGCTTCATCAAAATCGGCATGTACCTGACCCCATACTTCTTCAGCAGAAGCACGTACCACATTACGTCCTTCTTCCGAAGTAAGTGTTTGTGTTACAATAGGGACTCCACCATACGACCTGACTAACAAATTATAAAAAACACCCCGCAGGAAATACACTTCACCCAGCATCACCTCTTTTTCTGCTTCATCCAACCCTTCTATTTTATTGATATTTTCAAGAAAATAGTTTGCACGATAAATTCCACGGTAACAAAATTTCCAACGTTCGGAAACGATTGCCCCGGAACCTGAAAAGATAGAACCATCCCCAACCTGCATATGCTGTCCTTCCCAATGTGCCCATTGATAAGCATTCGGAGTACAAGCATCTTCACCTCCGCCATATCCATATACATAATCATTCCTCAAAACATTATAAACCCCATTCAAGGCCAGAGTTGCATCTTCAGGAGTCGTCCAGAAGGTTTCGCTTGTAATCTTATCATCCGGAAGGATATCCAAGTAACTCTCACAACTGCTAAAACCCAATGTTGCGACAGATAATATTAGTGTTGCTATTTTTTTCATATTTCTTTATATTAGAATCGTTCAACATTAAAAAGATAGATTTAAGCCTATCGAAAAAACACGAGGTATCGGATAATGTCCATATCCATCAGCAAAAGTGTCCCTTTCCGGATCAAACCCTTCATATTTACTACTTACAATAGTGAATACATCTGTTGCATTTACATATACATAACATTTTTGTAAAAACATCTTATTGGCTAGTGCCGTAGGCAAAGTGTAGCCTAACTGGATATTTTTCAATTTAAACCACGACATATTACATGCCCAGAAAGATGATTGCTGCCTATTCCAAGTGTCATTTACTTTTATTTGAGGTAATTCATTCGATGGATTTTCCTTTGTCCAGGCATTACGCCATCTTTCTGTAATAGAGCCACCCGAAATGCCAAGAGGCTCAGTCCAGGCATTCTGGAAATAACCATGTACACCGGCAATCCCTGCAAACTGGAAATTCAGATCAAAGTTTTTCCAGGAGAGACTACCGTTGATACCATACGTAAATTTAGGTATCGTATTACCAATTTCCTCTTTATCCCTGTAATCCAATTTACCATCGCCATTCACATCCTTATACCTCAAATCACCGGCAGTCGGCACATATCCATTGTCATACATATGTTTCTGTGCTTCTTCATCCGTCTGGTAAACGCCTTCCTGAATAAAACCATATAATGTTTTATAAGAATATCCTTCACGGATCAGATAAAGCTGATCAGGCGCTTTCCCTCCCCGGAATTTTGTTACTTCATTATCCACATACGTTAAATTAGCACCTATGCTGTAGCTAAAATCAGAAGCGGCGATACGATCCTGCCAATTGACATTCAGTTCCAAACCCGCATTTTTCATCTCTCCTACATTTTCAAAAGGAGCGGTCAGTCCACCTAATATTGTCGGAATAGGAAGCTGCACAATAATATCGGACGTTTTCCTTACAAAATAATCGGCTTCTATATTCAGTCTGTTTTTCAGGAAACCCAAATCGAGCCCTATATCTGTAGTGGTGGTTGTTTCCCATGTGATCATCGGATCAACTAAACCTGTAATAGCAGCTCCGGGAGCCAGCGTATTGTTGAAATTATAGCTATTCTCATAATCCTGTGTCAACACTGTCAGATATGGGAAATAGTCTCCATTACTAGGATTGCTGAGATCTCCGATATTCTGATTTCCTAATTTTCCCCATGAAGCACGAATTTTCAGGTTATCGAAAACACCCAGTTTTTTAATAAACTCTTCTTCACCTAAACGCCATCCGGCAGAGAAAGAAGGAAAATACCCCCAACGGTTCCCTTTTGCAAAACGGGAAGACGCATCCGCCCTTAAATTGACTTCTGCAAGATATTTTCCCATTAAGGCATAATTTATACGTCCAAAATAAGAAAGCATACGCCATTGGTATTTATTACCTATTGCCGTCGGATTCTTTGTTCCGGAACTTACCTGATGCAAATCTCCTTTGGAAGGGTCTGTTTTAGAAGCTTCGGTCACCCGCTTGGTTAAAGCTTCCTGCTGATATCCGAGCAATGCCGATATATCATGTATCTCACCAAAGGTTCTATTAAAATTGATATTGGCAAAGAATGTGGAGTAAAACTCATCCGACACTTTACGGTAAACATTTAAAGTGGAAGGAAAATCTAACGGTTTACTTTTATTGGAACCATTCAGATCGGTATAACAATAATGAAGCTGGTTATATTTATCCTGGTTATTATTGTTATATTGTCCACTATATTGTGCAGTCAGACTCAAACCCTCCATAAAGTCAATCGTGGCATAGACATTTCCCTTCATAAAATTATTAATAGACTGATTTTGCCCATTATATAAATCAGGGAAAGGATTACGGGTATCAACTATCGGTTGCCCGGCTTTATCCCCGGAAAGATACAAAGCCTGCGTTCCTCCAAATGTTTTTCCATCCTGTAGATAAGGAGTAGAGAACGGATGACCGTTTGCCATCATATAAATAACACGGCTAATCCCATCATAAGGTTGATTACTCACCTTTCGCATTAAACGGGCTCTTGCTCCCAAACGCAACCAGTTACTTACTTTCGCTTCCGTATTTACAGTCAAACTATAACGTTCCGAATCCGTATTTTTCACAATACCGTTATTCTTTAAATAACCCAGCGAGATATAACTGTTAGATTTTTTCCCTCCTATCGTTGCCGATAAATTATGCTGGGTCGTAAACGAGTTATGGAAAACTTCATCAAAATAATTCGTACTTGGATATTTATAAGGATCATTTCCATTCCGGAAAGCCTGGATCACATCATCCGGAAACAAAGGATTACTACCACTGTTGGTAAATGCAGAGTTCCAAAGTTCCATATACTCCGGACTGTCCGTAATGATATCATATTTTCGACCTAATTGCTGCACACCAAAATATCCCGTATAATTAACAGAGACTTTATCGCCCGAACCTTTCTTCGTCTCGATCAGGACAACACCGTTTGCAGCACGTGAACCGTAAATAGCAGCAGATGCCGCATCTTTCAATACAGTAATGGAAGCGATATCATTAGGAGCCAGTTCTGACATCCGTCCTTCCACCCCATCGATAAGAACCAACGGATCCGTGTTATTCAACGTTCCATAGCCACGCACTCTGATAGTAGCCCCATCAGAACCGGGTGCACCCGAATTCTGGCTAACCCAAACACCTGTCACTTTTCCGGACAAAGCCTGGGAAGGGTCGGTAATAGGCCTATTTTCTAATTCCTGACCATATTTTACAGTCGACACCGAGCCTGTCAGATTTGCTTTCTTCTGGACTCCATATCCTACCACCACAACTTCATCCAGTTTTTGTGTATCCTCTTTCAGATTGATATTCAATACGCTCTTTCCGGAAACCGGTATTTCCTGATCTAAATAGCCTATATAAGAAACCACCAATATGGCTCCTTCCGGAATATTATCAAGCACAAACCGACCGTCCGCATCGGTAATCGTTCCATTTGTCGTACCTTTTACTACAATATTAGCTCCGATAACAGGAATACCGGAGTCATCAAGTATAGTTCCCGATATTTTTTTGCCTTGTTGCACAACCGCTAAAACGTTATTCACAACGTTCTCCCCTTTTGATTTCAGATTATCTTTCAAAAAGATACGATTATCTATAATTTTATAGCTTATACCAGTATTATTAAAAACTCTGTTCAAAACATTCTTTATAGATTCGTTTTTCATCTTAACCGAGATATCTCTTATTTCTCTATCCAATAAGGCTTCATCATAAGAAAATTCATATCCGGTTTGTTTACTGATATGTTCGACTAAAACACCAACTGTCGTTTTATTCAATGAAAGTTCCAAATTTACATATGTTTGAGGGGAGCTTACAGCTAATGATGGCGGAACAACCCCTAGCAATAAAACCAATGTCGCAATATATGCTTTGCTATTCATAATATGTGATTTATAAATTAGTATTAATTTCAGTTATAACTTCTCTTTTCGTATTTTCTGAATACGCTTTCTCTCTCTTCTTTTTACTCCATAGGCATTCCATTTTGTTGTTCATATATAAAGACCTCTTTTCCCTCTATCCGGTATCGGATCGGAGCTAAAAACGTGAGAAGTTTCAGGATGTCAGGCAGGCTCTCATCCTCATTGATTACACACCGGAACTTACGCCGGGCAAGAATAGAAGATTCAATGTTTATATTCACATTAAATTTTACGGAAAGTTTATTTGCTATTTCACGGAGAGTTGCATTTTCAAAAACGAACTGATTCAAACGCCAGGCTGTATAAATATTGGAGTCTACAGTCTCCATAGTATATTCATTCCTGCTTTGGTTATATGTCACTTTTTCGCCCGGGGAAACATCCAGAACTTTATTCCAGGCTCTATCCAACAAATCTATTTTTCCGGTTACTAAAACCGTTTCGACTTTCTTATTTCCGGCGTCTACTTTCACATCAAATGAAGTTCCTTTTACACGCACATGCATATAATCAGTAGAAACACAGAACTGTGATTCAGCATTCTTCGTTACGTCAAAAAAGGCTTCTCCCTGTAAAGAAACCCGACGTTTTTTAGTAGAATACGATTCCGGATACTTCAGTGTAGACCCACCTCTCAACCAAACGGTAGTTCCATCGACAAGTATCACCTTTTTTACATCCTCTCCGGAGTTAACTGTAATACTTATCTGTTTTTCAGGCTTGAAATATTCATATCCGCTATAAGAAAAAGAGAATAAAACAAGGATGATTGCCGCATATTGTATTACCTTATACAAAAGCCGTTTATAGCTGGAACGATCTATCCTTACATTCAGTTTTTCAAGAGCATCATCAATACGGCTTGCATCACCATAAAGCATTGCATTCCAGGAGATACGTAAACGCACTACCTCCGAAAACACTTGCTTATTTTCGGAAGACAGATTGCTCCAATCTGCCACCTCACGCATTTCATCGGGTGAGATATTATCGGCTAAATATTTTGCAAGAAGTCCGTAATCAAAATCCATTCGTCAATTTCTCTTTTTATAAGCGAAACGAACGAACGGGAAAAACTACGGAGACAAATACGATTTATCAGGAAATATTTTTCATTACCATTCCCTCTGTAAGCAAAAGAATATACAACAGGTAAAAATCTTTTTTAGACATATGCTCTTTCAGATACTTAACAGTCAGATAGATATGACTCTCCACCGTCCGTTGCGGTATTTGAGTCCGGGCGGCAACTTCTTTTGCTTTCAATCCATTAATATAAGTCAGAATAAATACTTCACGCCGCTGAGCAGGCAATTGGTCTAACAAATCATATAACCGCTTATAGAAATCTTTCGAATATAATTTTTCCATTACTGAAGTTTCCTCCCTCAGTAAATCACCATACTCCTTTAGATAGGTTTCCTCTACATGAAGGTTGTATTTTCCTGCTGATTGCTGCTTTTTAAAATGATCGAGGCAACGGGTATAGGCCGATTGAAATAAATAGGAATGAAAACCATCCCCGGCATACAACTTATTGCGGTTTTCCCATACGTACAGAAAAACATCCTGAACGATATCTTCAGCAATCTCTTGTTCCACCATAGTAGTAACATATGCCATAACACGAGGATAATAATGACGGAAGAGACTGTTAAAAGCCTCCCGGTTCCCTTCTTTCAATTGACTTAACAAAGCAACATCAAACATACTTGTATTAAATTTATAAAGAAAGCGTGGAAGCTATTGATATTACTACATTTGAGGCTCTGGACGGCCCATCACACTATAATATACAATAGCCCCACGCTTATGATTGCATATAGGTTCCTTCTTCAGGTAAGTATATAACAACATAGGCGTAGGAGCATCTTGGATATTATCCAGTATGATGAAATTGTCCAGATTTCAAATGTAGGATAATATGTAACGCTTCTACGTTTTTTTAGTACGTCTGGCAAAGGTAGTATCAAAATAAATAAAAACAAAGGTAGCATATGAAATATTCAATACCTTTGCCCCTACAAATTACTAAAGATAAAAATATGAATTACTACGAACTGAAATTCACATACGAATCGCCTGTCGAAACAACCGTCATCAACGACATTCTTGCCGCCGAACTGGGTGAGATCGGATTCGAGAGCTTCACCGAAAGCGAAGACGGGTTGCTGGCCTACATATCCGACTCATTATATAATGTAAATACATTACAGGACAAACTGAAGGAATTCCCACTTGAAAACGTCGCCATCCATTACACCGCACAAGAGGTGGAAGGCAAAGACTGGAACGAGGAATGGGAAAAGAACTACTTCAAACCCATCCGTATCGGCAACGACTGCATCATCCGCGCCTCCTTCCATGAACCGGAGCCAGGCTATACATATAATATAGTAATAGACCCCAAAATGGCATTCGGGACAGGTAATCACGAAACGACCTTCCTCATGATCAGCGAAATGCTGAAACTCGACCTCGAAGGAAAAGACCTGCTCGACATGGGATGCGGCACAGCCGTACTGGCTATCCTGGCGAAGATGAAGAAAGCCGGTAAGGTGGTCGGCATCGACATCGACGAATGGGCTTACAACAACGCCCTTGAAAACACACGCCTGAACAATACGGAAGATATACAGGTCGCACTGGGCGGAGCCGAACAGATCCCCGCCTTCGGACAGTTCGATATCGTGTTTGCCAACATCAACCGCAACATCCTGCTGAACGATATCAAACATTATACCGAATGCATGAAGCCGGGCGCGCTCCTTTTCATGAGCGGTTTCTACACCCAGGATATCCCCTTCATCCGCGAAGAGTGCGAACGTAACGGGTTGATATTCCTATCGCATGCCGAAAAAAACAACTGGGTGGCTGTCAAGACGCAGAAGCCATAACTTTATTTAACAGTAAAAGTTAACACAGAAGTAAACTATCACTCGAAGAAAAGCGTTATTTTAGTAGACACATTTAAATGTAAGAGTTATGAAAAATGTAGATTCTAAATTATTACTAGGTTTGGTAGTTGGTGCAGCAGTTGGTGCAGCAGTCGGATATCTGGCAGCTACCGATAAGAGAGAACAGTTACTGGAAGAATTGAACGGTGTAGTTGGAAAAGTAAAAGAAGGCTTTAATTCCGCTCTCGCCAAGTACAAAGAAGGTAAAGCTGAGGTAGTAAAAGCTACAGAAGAAATTGTAGCTGAATAATCATTTATGGAAAAGGATTCAGGAAAAATCTTTCGTGAGCTGAAAGAAGACGTTTCAGCTTATGTAGAGTTAAAGCTTGAACTTTTGAAGTTAAGCACATACGAAAGAAGCGGCCAACTGATCGCGGTACTTTCGTATGGCTTAATTTTACTGTTTCTGGCTTTCTTCGCTATCCTGTTCATATTCCTGGCTTTAGGGTTCTTTATGGGAGATATCTTCGGTTCGATGGGAACCGGGTTTGCCTTTGTGGCAGTGCTATACCTCCTATTGATCGGGCTCATTATAATGAACAAAGGTAAAATCTGCCATACAGTACTCAACGTAGTGATCGCAGCATTAAACGGTAATGACGAAAAAGACGATGCAACAGAAGCAAAACAAGCCCCTGACACCGCTGGAGAAGCTGATTTCTGATAAAGAGCGTATCCGCAGGCAATGTGTTATACAGGAACAAAAACTGAATGACGACTTTTCTTATATCCAGGAGAATGCAGGAAATCTGCTGATTTCCGGTTTTACCACCCTATTATTCCCGAACACTAAATCGAAAAAAACAGAATCTGCCGATCCGTCGGCCTCATCCGCCTCCCCCGCAGAAGCAGCAATCCCTATCGGCTTCTCGGATTACTTAAGCATAGCGCAAGGCCTTCTTCCCGTCGCATGGGACGTTGTTAAGCCATTTTTGCTTACCTGGGGAATACGAAAGGCTCAGAGCTGGTTTACAGGCTTATTGTTCAAGAAAAAGAAATAGCCGTGAACAATTAATTTATGTTAGAGGGCATATTTTTCTCTACATAATAAATGTAAAATAGAAAAAACATGACTACATTTGCAGTCGTTAAAAACAAGGATAAATAATGAAACATAGTATTTCTCTTTTGATCGCATTCACAGGAATGCTCCTGATGTTGGTTTCGTGCGCAACTCCTTGTGGCTGTTAAATGGATTTTACGTAATATTTTTAATAAACCCATAAAAGTTTTATTACAATGATTAAAGTAGGTATTAACGGTTTCGGCCGTATCGGACGTATGGTGTTCCGTGCTGCAGTTAAAAACTTCGGCAATGATATTCAGATCGTAGGTATCAACGACTTGTTGGATGCTGATTATTTGGCATACATGCTGAAATATGATTCAGTACACGGCCGTTTCGATGGCACAGTTGCTGTAGAAGGTAACAATTTGGTTGTAAACGGTAACAAAATCCGTTTGACTGCAGAAATGGATCCTGCTAACCTGAAATGGAACGAAGTTGGTGCTGACGTTGTAGTTGAATCAACTGGTTTCTTCCTGACAGACGAAACAGCTCGCAAACATATCCAGGCTGGTGCAAAGAAAGTGATCATGTCTGCTCCTTCTAAGGACGCTACTCCTATGTTCGTTTATGGTGTTAACCATACTTCTTACGCAGGACAGGACATCATCTCTAACGCTTCTTGTACTACTAACTGCTTGGCTCCTATCGCTAAAGTATTGAACGACAAGTTCGGTATCGTTAAAGGTTTGATGACTACAGTTCACGCTGCTACTGCAACTCAGAAAACAGTAGACGGTCCTTCTAAGAAAGACTGGAGAGGTGGCCGTGGTATCCTTGAAAATATCATCCCTTCTTCTACAGGTGCTGCTAAGGCTGTAGGTAAAGTTCTGCCGGTATTGAACGGTAAACTGACTGGTATGGCTTTCCGCGTTCCGACTTCTGACGTTTCTGTTGTTGACCTGACAGTAGTTCTGGAAAAGGCTGCTACAATGGACGACATCAAAGCTGCTATGAAAGAAGCTTCTGAAGGCGAATTGAAAGGTGTACTGGGTTACACAGAAGATGCAGTTGTTTCAACTGACTTCCGTGGTTGCTCTAACACTTCTATCTTCGATGCTAAAGCTGGTATCTCTTTGGATGACAACTTCGCTAAGATCGTATCTTGGTACGACAACGAATGGGGTTATTCAAACAAAGTTTGTGAAATGGCTCGCGTTATCGCTGGTAAGTAATCAAATACAAATCAGTATATGGAAGCCGTCCGCTGCAAAGTGGACGGCTTTTTTTATTATCTTTGCTTCCCGATGAGAACATATCAACTTATTACGATACTTGGGCCGACCGCTTCCGGTAAAACTCCTTTTGCCGCAGCCCTGGCCGACCGGCTGGAGACGGAAATAATCAGTGCCGACTCCCGCCAGATCTACCGTGGCATGGATATAGGCACCGGGAAAGACCTGGCCGATTACACCGTCAACGGTAAGCTTATCCCTTATCACCTGATCGACATCTGTGATCCGGGATACAAATACAACGTTTTCGAATACCAGCACGATTTCTTCCGTGCCTATCAGGATATACGGGAGAAAGGGAAACTGCCTGTCCTCTGCGGCGGCACGGGCATGTATATCGAAGCTGTACTAAAGGGATATAAACTGCTGGATGTCCCCCAGAATCCGGAGCTGCGTGAGTCTTTAAAAGAGAAATCACTGGCAGAGCTGGAACAAATATTGTCGACCTACAAGGTTTTGCATAACAAAACAGACGTCGACACTGCCCAGAGAGCGATCCGGGCGATAGAGATCGAAGAGTATTACAAGGCGCAAGCCCCGGATACCAACGAATACGATCCGATCGACAGCCTGATCATCGGTATAAATATAGACCGTGAGCTGCGTCGTGAAAAAATATCCAGACGATTGCGTACGCGCTTGGATGAAGGCATGGTCGACGAGGTAAAAGGGATCATCGACTCGGGCGTAAAGCCGGAAGATCTTATTTACTACGGACTGGAATACAAGTATCTGACATTATATATCATCGGTGAACTTTCATACGAGGAGATGGTTTCCCAGTTGGAGATAGCCATCCACCAGTTTGCCAAACGGCAGATGACGTGGTTCCGCGGAATGGAACGCCGGGGATGCACGATTCACTGGATCAATGCCACCCTGCCGACCGAAGAAAAGATAGAAAGGACATTGGAATTATTGAACGGATAAACAATATAAAAAGGAATACATAAATGTTTTTTTAAAATAAACTATCACACTATCACTTTTTGATGTAAATAGCTATATATCTGCTATTTGAACAGTGATAGTTGGTCGTTTTAACTATCACTCATCTATCACTGAACTATCACTATCCTGTTTTAAAATGAAACGGGAAGTAGTATTTTTTCAGAAAGTATATGACTAAAGTTCAGATAGATAGTAATAAAAGTTGGTTGACACCCGGGTGTTGACAGTCCCGACACCCGGGTGTCAGCGGCATTGAGACGGGGGTGTAAACAGTATTGAAACGGGCATTCCGGAAACAAAAAGCAGGTATCCGGGCGTAATAAAGCAATAGCTTTGGAAGAAAAAAGTCCGGGGAAACGGATAAATACGCCGGTATGCAGTAGCACAGATCGTTATTTGAGAGCAAAATGATCATGCATTAGTTAAAATAGCTTATTCCTTGTTGTATCGGATAGATATAGAAAATGTTGAACCTTAATAACGAAATATAAATTCAAACAATTATGATAACAGTAAACGATTTTAAGAATAAAGAGAACTTCTTCCTGATGGCCGGCCCTTGTGTGATCGAAGGAGAAGATATGGCGTTGCGTATCGCAGAAAAGGTTGTTGGTATTACTGAAAAGCTGAATATACCATACATCTTTAAAGGCTCATACCGCAAGGCAAACCGTTCCCGCCTGGACTCATTCACCGGGATAGGCGACGAGAAAGCGTTAAAGATACTCCGTAAAGTAGGCGAAACCTTCAACATCCCGACGGTAACGGATATCCATGAAACACACGAAGCAGCTATGGCCGCCGAATATGTGGATGTCCTGCAAATCCCCGCTTTCCTCTGCCGGCAGACCGACCTGTTGGTTGCAGCCGCACAAACAGGAAAGATCGTCAACATCAAGAAAGGGCAATTCCTTTCTCCGGGAGCTATGCAGTTTGCCGTACAGAAGGTCGCCGATGCAGGTAATAATAATGTCATGGTGACGGAACGCGGGACGACATTCGGCTATACCGACCTGGTTGTCGATTATCGCGGCATTCCTGAAATGCAGACATTCGGTTACCCGGTTATCATGGACGTAACCCATTCCCTGCAACAACCCAACCAGACATCAGGAGTAACAGGTGGCCTGCCCGCATTGATAGAGACAATAGCCAAAGCAGCCATTGCCGTAGGAGCAGACGGTCTCTTTATCGAAACACACCCGGAACCTTCCAAGGCAAAATCCGACGGTGCCAATATGCTGCAACTGGATCTGCTGGAAGGACTGCTGACACGCCTGGTTCGTATTCGCGAAGCGATCCGGTAAACAATCGCTTAACCATAAAAAGAAAGGGCTTTCGATTAACGAAAGCCCTTTCTTTTATATTCTCAAATATCCTGGTCTTTATTATCCCATCTTACTGATCTTCCTCAACTTGTCGTCGTCTATCAACTTGATTTTTCGTCCGTCGATAGCGATGATACGTTCGGAGACAAAGGTAGATAATGTACGGATTGCATTGGAAGTAGTCATGTTCGACAGATTTGCCAGATCTTCACGGGACAGGTAGATACTTAAAGTAGCACCGTCCTCTTCCAAGCCATAACTATCTTTCAGGAATAACAAAGACTCTGCCAGACGACCCCGGATATGCTTTTGAGTGAGATTCACGGTGCGTTCGTCCGCAACTCCCAGATCAAACGACAACTGACGAATGAAGAACATAGCCAGATGCGGATTACCCATCAGCAAATCAGTAACAACTGTCATCGGTATCAGGCAAACGACAGATGCTTCAAATGCAGAGGCATTTGTCAAATAGTTTTCCTGAGCAAAGTTAGCACGGTAACCAAAGTACTGAACAGGCTTAATCATACGGATAATCTGGCTTCGACCGCCAACACCTTCCTTAAAGATTTTCACCTTGCCTTTTAGTAAGCACATCATGTCCCTTGGTTCGTCGCCCTCGCAATAGATCAACTCGTTACGTTTGAAATGCTGGATCGTCGAATTATTACGGAGAACTTCCCGCTCTTTGTCGGTCAGTACTCTCCATACTTCTGCTAAACTGGCCGATAGATCGACCTCTTCTTTTTGTTGCTTAACCACGACTGTTTTATAACATACTTATGAAGCACAAATGTACAACTTTTCTTTTGAATTAGTAAAATGTTTAATACGATAAATTGTATTTTCAATTACATTTTACTTTCTTTTACTACTAATTCAAATTTTATTCGTTACGTTTGTAGCAAAAGGGGTGATAATTTGTTGAAAAGATACGTTTTGATATTTGCTCTGATTTTATTGACTGTAACGACTTTCGCCAAACCGGAAAGTGGTTATAGAAGCAGGGTATTGCCCGACTCAAAAGAGAAAACGGAGTCGTCCGTGCGGGCAGATTCCATTATGAAAGAGGTAATTAAAAATGCCGATAAATACCAGCATATCTTATCCAAGTACGAAGCCGAGATCTACATCAAAGGACGTACGGAGATACTCAAACACAACTTTCTGCTACGGTTCGGCCACCATCTCTTTCCTGTCGACAGGAAAAACAAAGACATGATCTTCGAGATGGTAAGCAACTCCAAGTTCACCGCCCCGAACAGTTTCCTGCATAATTTCCAGGCAGTGAACGGGAACAGCATCCCAAACAGCAAAAAGCAGCAGGAAGCATTAGGTTTCCTGAACCTCAACGTATATTCCTCCACCATCTATAACGAGGGGATCATCACCCCCATGACCAAAAGCGCATCGAAGTTTTATTCCTTCAATCTCGAAGAAGTCTCCGACTCTACCGGACTGAAGATATATAAAATCAGGTTTATGCCTAAGCTGTGGAGCCAGAAGCTGGTCTGCGGCGACCTGTATATCCGCGATAAATCATGGATCATCGACAAGATAGATGTGAACGGGCGTTTCGACTTCGCAGAGTTCAACCTGGTAATGACGTTCGGCAGGGACTACCGCCGCTTCATCCTCCCGGACAAAGCCAGCCTGTTCCTTCGCTACCACGTGCTGGGGAACGTGATCGCGACCAGCTATCACTCATCTTTCAAATACAACGCCGTCGAATGGGTAGAAGAAGATAACGAAAGTAAGAAATGGAGATCGTTAGACCTCACCGGATACTATAAACTATCCTCAGACACCGTACCTATTATCCGCGATACGGCTTTCTGGAATAAGGAACGCGACCTTCCGCTGACCCCGGAAGAAAACAAGCTGTACGAGATAGTCGACAAGGAAACCCAGCAGGAGACAGACACCGCAAATATCACCAAATATCTGAAGCTGACGGAAAAGTTCACCAATACGATGAGCATGGATTATAAAACGACCCGTCTCAAATATTCGGGAATCTTCAACCCGTTCCAGTTAGGATATTCGGGACACAACGGTATCACTTACAGGCAACGCCTGCGCATCAGTAAGACATTCGACAAAGACCGCCAGATCCGTTTCCGTCCGGATGTCGGTTTCGTATTCAAAAGAAAGGAAATATTTTTCAGCGTAAACGGCGACTGGGAATACCAACCGGAGAAGAAGGGAATACTCAGCATCTCTTTCGGTAACGGCAACGAGAGCTACTCGTCCGCCATCATGAAGGATATCAACGAGCAGTTAAAGGATTCATCCTTCAACTTCGACGACCTTAACCTGGAGTATTTTAAACATTACTATGCGGAAATACGAAATAATATAGAGTTGTTCAACGGCTTTCAGTTGTGGGCAGGCGTCACGTACCACCGCCGCATTCCGGTAAAGAAAAAAAGTGAAATACCCGATCCGGGAGAGGGAGTGGAAGAACTGATCAACGAGAATTACCACGATTTTACCCCTGTGATCGGAATATCCTATACGCCCCGCCAGTATTACTGGATGGACGGATACCGGAAGGAGTACCTCTATTCCCACTATCCGACCATATCCGTAGAGTTTGCCCGTGCCATCCCCGGAGTAGGCAAAAGTACGGGTGACTATGCGCGTATAGAAGCCGACATCCATCAAAGCATCCCGCTGGGATTGTCCCGGAAACTGAATTATCACCTCAGCGGCGGGGTGTACCTGAATCCGAAGTCGATTTACTTTGCGGACTTCCGTTATTTCTCCCGCAGGCAATTCCCGGAATCGTGGGGAGATGAGTTCGGCGGGGTATTCAACCAACTGAGAAGTTTCTGGTTCAATGCCTCCGACAAGTACGTGCAAGGGCATCTGATGTACGAAAGTCCTTTTATCCTGTCGCAGTTGTTCAAGAAAAAGACATCCAAATATATCCTGTCCGAACGATTTTACTTCAGCCAGTTGTGGACACCGGTGTTACCCAGCTACACGGAAGTCGGATATGGTTTCGGTAACCATATCTTCAACGTTGCCGCCTTTGCCGGGTTCGACAGGTGGAAATATCAGAATATCGGCATCAAGTTCGCCTTCGAATTGTTTCAATGATTTGCCTGCGGACGGACAACCATTATCCCGCTGTTCCGTTTGATGCCTTCGACATATTCCTGCAAAGGTGCCTCATTGACGATCACTTTCTTCTGTGTCGTGGAAGCGTGGACGAAGGTCAGCTTCTCTCCTACCCGGCAAATCACACCGACATGCGATATATCCAAGCCTTTTATCGTGGTGACAAAGCAGACGATATCGCCTTCTTTTATGCCGGATGCCAGCTTGTCGATTTCCGATTCGGGAATATAATAATAAGGACGGGCGCTGATCTCCTTTTCTTTCGAAGCGATCTTTGCTACCAACGACGGATTCTCCTTCAACGGTTTGTAACTATCCGGGTGGGTAGACATGAAGGAGACTGATACCGGAAGGGATACCCCTCCGATCCCGTGGGTTACATCTTTCAGGAAACCTCTTTGTTCGTTCTCGAATATCCAGTCGGTCGTATAATGAAGGCGGCTCGTATAGTCGTCGATCTCTCCGTTGCGATAGCGAAGGGATTGCAGCGTCTTACAGAACATATCGAAGGAAGGAGAAGCACTTTGCAGGGTTCTTGTCAGGGCAACCGTATTTTCCACCAGGGTCATACAATCCATTTCCCGCAGGTTGATCACCAGTCCTTCCGGCTCCTTCTCCAACGTGGCAGCCACATAGGGAACGCCCAGGAAGAAACGGGCGGTCTTAACCATCAACTCGCCGGTGGGCAAGGATTTGTCGGTCAGCATGGTTGAGAGATAGCGGTCAAAGACAGCCCGGTCTGCTTCGGTATAATAGACTTTGTCGGCTGCCTGGCCACAAAAGAAAAAGAAGGTAAAGATGAATAATAAGATTGTCTTCATAGGATCATTTCTTTCTACGCTTTTGTTTTCAACTGATCTTCCAATTTGATCAACTCATCCCTGAACTGGGCGGCTTCGAGGAAGTCGAGCTTTTTGGCTGCTTCGGTCATTTGTTTCTTCGTACGCTCGATGGCTTTTTCAAGCTGCGGACGGCTCATATACTTAACAACAGGATCGGCCACCAAGCTTGGTTCCGGTTCGATATAAGCATACGGTTCGGCGGTAGCCTGCTTTTCTCCCAGCAGAGAGACACTATTCTTAATCACCTGCTTAGGCGTGATACCATGCAGTTCGTTGTAGGCCAGCTGCTTTTCCCGGCGACGGGTCGTTTCGTCCATCGTCAGGCGCATACTATCGGTTATCTTATCGCCGTAGAAGATCACCTTCCCGTTCACGTTACGGGCGGCACGTCCGGCGGTCTGTGTCAGCGAACGGTGCGAACGAAGGAAGCCCTCTTTGTCGGCATCGAGGATAGCGACCAACGAAACTTCCGGCAAGTCGAGTCCCTCACGAAGCAGGTTGACGCCGATCAGGACATCAAAAAGCCCCTTGCGCAAGTCATCCATGATCTGGATACGTTCCAGGGTATCGACATCGCTATGGATATAGTTACAACGTATTCCCATACGGGTCAGGTAAGAAGTCAGTTCCTCCGCCATGCGTTTGGTAAGGGTTGTCACCAGCACACGCTCGTCGACTGCCGAACGCTGGGTGATCTCTTCCATCAGGTCGTCGATCTGGTTCAGGGTCGGGCGCACTTCGATAATCGGGTCGAGAAGTCCGGTCGGGCGGATCACCTGGTCTACCACGATCCCTTCGCTCTTCTCCAACTCGTAATCGGCAGGCGTCGCACTCACATAAATGGCCAGCGGGGTAAGCGACTCGAACTCATCGAACATCAGCGGACGGTTATCCATCGCGGCAGGCAGGCGGAAACCATATTCCACCAGGTTCTTCTTTCGTGAATAGTCGCCACCGTACATAGCACGTATCTGAGGGATCGTCACATGGCTTTCATCGACCACCAACAGGAAATCCTTCGGGAAATAATCGAGCAGGCAGTAAGGACGATCGCCCGCTCCACGCCCGTCGAAGTAACGGGAATAGTTCTCGATACCCGAACAATGACCCAGCTCACGGATCATTTCCAGGTCGAAAGTGACACGTTCGTACAAGCGCTTCGCTTCGTAATGCTTGCCTATCTCTTTCAGGAAGTTCACCTGTGTGCCGAGGTCGACGTCGATCTGACCGATAGCAGCGTTGATGCGTTCCTGGGTAGTGACGAACAAGTTGGTCGGATAGATATTCAGTTCGTCCTGTTCGTCTATCTCCTGCCCCGTTTTCGGATCGAAGGAAGACAGGCGGTCGATCTCATCGCCCCAGAATTCTATCCGGTAAGCCACGCCGTCGAATGTTTCGATAGCCGGGAATATATCGACCGTATCCCCGTTCACACGGAAGCAGCCGCTATTGAACTCCAGTTTGTTGTTTACATACAGTGCATCAACAAACCGCCGCAATAACCTGTCGCGGTCGATCTGCATCCCTTTTTCCAGATGGGTCACCTTCTCGGCGAAGGCTGTCGGATCCGCCATACCATACAAACAGGAGACGGAAGACACCACGATCACATCCTTTCTCCCCGACAACAAAGAAGCCGTGGTACGGAGACGGAGCTTGTCTATCTCTTCATTGATCTGCAAATCCTTCTCGATATAGGTATCGGAAGAAGGCAGATAAGCCTCCGGCTGATAATAATCGTAGTAGGAAACGAAATATTCTACCGCATTGTTGGGGAAGAAAGCTTTAAACTCGCTATACAACTGTGCAGCAAGTGTTTTATTATGACTTAGTATCAAAGTAGGCCGTTGCACCTCCTTGATCACATTGGCAATAGTAAATGTCTTTCCGGAACCTGTCACCCCGAGGAGCGTCTGGAAAGGCACACCACTCTCGATGCCCTCGGTCAGTGCCGCTATTGCTTCCGGCTGGTCTCCCGTAGGGCTGAATGGTGATGATAATTCAAAGTTCATTCTTAATAAAAAGTCTTTTTAGGTATTACCAACCAAAGGATAAAATAGGCTATCACTCCGGAAAACATCGTAAACAGACTCAACAGGATATATCCGACACGAACCAGCGTTGGGTCTAAATCGAAGTAATCCGCTATGCCGGCGCATACACCGGCAATCATACCGTTATTCGAACGGGTCAGTTTTTTAGGTCCTTCTTCCATGATTTGTCTTTTTAGTTTCGTAAAGATACGGATAATATATATAAGGAAGAAGATATGGGGTTATAAATTGAACCAGTAATTCATCTTCAGCATAAAAGTATTGGTTGCCGGAAGGCCGAACATCCGGTCGAGGTTGTTCCCCCAGCCGCTTACCATCCGGTTGTCCTGGTTCGACATCCGGTGTTCCCACACAAAGTAAAGAGTGGAACCCGGCAGATACTCCCAGCGTGCCACCAGGTTGGAACGAAACTCATTGAAACTGAAATCGGGGTTCGCAAACGAAGCCTCCCAGTTGCCGTTCTTTATCGCATAGACGCCATCCGCATAGCTGATCTCATCCGGGGTAAAGACATGGAAGCGCTTGTCGTACGTATGCGACCGGGTATCGGCCGCTTCCTTAAAGTCGCTGAACTTCGCTGTAGAGGTAAACGGAGAGCCGTAGAACTGGATGGAGATATCGGGAGTCACATTCACCTGCAACTTCATAGTCAGCCCATACGTTTTCTGCTCCATATGCCCCATCAGGTAAAGCAGGGACGGGTCATTTTGGGTAAACAGGCCTTTCGACGACTTCAGCGTCCCGACATACTGCATATTGTCCGTGTTCCAGGCATAATCCACCTGCCCCGACAGATAGACATGGTTGCCCAAACGGAAAGTCAGGCTCGGCATCAGCGTATTGAAACGGTTATAGCCGTCGAGATTGTGATTGCCTTCATATTTAAGCATGAACATCACCCGTTTGGCCTTATCCGTATTGACTTTGACGGAAGTCTGGAAGTAAGGATCGAGACGCATATCAGGGCCTCCGCGAAGCATACGGCTGTCGAGGCGATTCCATACGAACGTCTCCTTCATATCCATTTCATACCGGTTCATCGTCATGCTCTGCCAGCGGAGAGCCAGGTCGTTGCTGAACGGATTGCCTCCGTAATCCCACTGGTTTTTCTGTGTCAGCGTGAAAGCATTATAGCGGAACATCTTCCAGATATTGGTCTGGCGATAAGCCACTTCCGACTCATTCGTCCGGTTGTCCGCCTCTTTCATATATCCCATATCATTGAGGTCGAAGCCGGGAGACGACCAACTGAATGTTTCGGAGAAAGCCCATTTCGCGTTTCCTTTCCGTCCGGCTTTCACATATCCGCCTGTCCCGTTCAGGGAACGGCGATCCGGATCGACACCCAGATAATCGGAAGCAGACGCCCGCTGGTAATAATGAACCGGGCTCATCTGCCGCAGGGCAATCGCTTCTTTGCTGCCACTAAGGGAGCTGAACATCCCTTTCATATCGATATAATAAAGCCGGTTCTTGAAATACTGTGTGAAGTCGATCCCGGCGGTAAAGGCATTGCGTACCATGAAATCTTCGAGGTAAGGCTGATCCAGGGCACGGTTGACGGACGTAACCATTCCCCCCAGCAGGCTGTTCCCTTTCCAGTTTTTCTGCACACGGGCAACCGTGTAATTCGTCAGGGGTTCAACCACTTCCACATCTTCCGCGCCGTTACGGGTCACTTTGGCGGACGAACGGGCGGTTACGCTTTGTACCACTCCCACCGTCACCCCTTGCCGGTTCGTCCCTGTCAGCTTCAGGGCGCCGATGATAGGCACATTCTCCTTGCTGTCGGCAAAGCTGTTTATATTGTCTATCCCATCGGGGCTATACGAAGGGGCTGCTCCGATGCGGCGGGTATAAAACATCATATCGCTGCCGTTGGCGAAGTCCAGGATATGTTTCCCTTCGAGGAAGAAAGGACGTTTCTCGTCGTAAAAAGTCTCGTAGGCGGTCAGGTTCATCACCGAGGGGTCGAGCTCCACCTGGCCGTAATCCGGGTTGATCGTCAAGTCGAGCGTAAAATCAGACAAGGCAAATTTGGCGTCCAGCCCGACATTGCCTCCCCAGCTATGCCCTTTCTGGTAGGGGCTTCCGGGTATCTTCGGTTCGTTCCGGTATTTCCCCATCACGTAAGGAAGGAACTCGATACCTCTTGGTTTGGGCAAGTCCGTCATCCCGTGCATCTCCCCGAAAGAGAAAACATGTCCGTTGTTCTTCAGAGGGATCATACTCCAGTTCTGCACTTCGTTGTTGCGGCGGATGATGCGGCGGACATGCAGCCCCCAGATCCCGTCGTCGGAAAGTTGGTTATACCGGAGTTGGCTGAACGGGATACGCAATTCGGCCGTCCAGCTCGAGTCGGCCAGGTCGATATGTGTCTTGCCTTCCCAGACGGCATTCCAGCTCAGGTTGACATTGAGTTTGTCGGTGACTACCAGGTCGGTCTTGTTTCCTCCCAGGTTGATATTGAATTCGGGCGCCGCCCTGTAATCATGGTAGGTATCGAACGCCACACTGATCAGGTCGCCCATGCTGTTGTCGTCGCGGTTCCCGATGAAACGGTTCATCTTCTCCGGCCTTATGTCCTTGCAATAGACACCGACGTAGATATATTTATTATCGTAGAACAGCTTCACATAGGTAGGAGAATTGGTGAATTGCCGTTCATAAGGGATGATCTGGACGAAACGGTCAGACCATTCCCCCTGCTTCGTCCAGAAGTCTTCATCCAGACGGCCGTCCATAACCGGCCTCTCCCCCGCCACCTTCGTTATGGTATAGGTACGTTTGTAAGCATTTTCGAAGGGGACGATAGAGTCCTGCTGTGCATGACAAAAGGTAGTGCACAGCAACAATAAGGCTACAAAGGGCGACCGGTTTTTCATTTCACATTACAGGTAAGCCGATACTTTGTTCCTGTCCGTCTCCACAGTCTCGAACTCGGACGAGACGATGCTGCTACCCATCGGGACGTTCTCGTTGCGGTATTCCATCTTACTATATACGATGCTGCGTGCCGAGGTATGGAACTCCTTCGCACCTGTCTCCGCCTCAATCTGCGCAACGTTGTTTTCGCGTACGCCACAGCCCGGCATGATGATGATACGTCCGTCGGCACGTTTCACCAGTTCGGCGATCAGGGGAATACCTTTCACGGCATCCGACTGCTGACCGGATGTCAGGATACGGTCGCAACCCAGCTCTATCAACTGCTCCAGGGCTGCGAAGGGATCGCGGCAGACATCAAAGGCACGATGGCAGGTCACGGACAAAGGTTTCGCCGCGTCGATCAGCTTCCGCATCAGAGGAACGTCTATATCGCCCTCTTTGGTCAGGCATCCGAACACGACACCGTGTACTTTCAGCTGCTTGCACAGTTCAATATCCAGCAGCATGGCGTCTATTTCCGCCGGTGTGTACAAAAAGTCACCGCCACGCGGACGGATAATCACATTTATATCGATCGACGAGGTCAGTGCCTGGGCTGTCTTGATTTCGCCATAACTGGGAGTGGTTCCACCTTCCGGTATCCCGGCGCAAAGTTCCACACGTTTAGCCCCTCCGGCTTCAGCCTCCACACAACTTTGTGCCGAGTTGGCACAGATCTCGATTATACGGGTTGATTTCATAGACATTCTATTTTATAATGTTCGCAATACAAAGATACGATATTTTCATATGACAGCCTACCGAAATAGTAAAGCATACATGCTTTTTTCAGAAAGGGCGCATCCTTTCCGGAAAGAGGGTACATGCTTCCGTTTCAGAAGGGGTATGCTTTTCCGGACAAGCTGGCGGGGAAAAGAGAAGGATATGTGAGTATTATCGCTACATTTGTACCGGATTAAAACAGCAAGACGATGAACACGGAAAAATTAAAGGGTCATATATTAATTCTGATCGCAAACATATTGTTCGCCATCAATATGCCCATCTCCAAATACCTGTTGCCCTCCCATGTACAGCCTGAAGCACTTACGATCATGCGAATGAGCTCCGCCTGCCTGTTATTCTGGCTCACTTCGCTCTTTATAAAACGGGAGAAGGTGACGATGAAAGACCTCGGCTTGCTCTTTATATGTGCTCTTTGCGGTGTCGGGATCAACCAGGGATTGTTTATCGTCGGACTGAACCGTACTTCGCCTGTCGATGCATCCATTATCGCAACGGGGGTTCCTATCTTCGTCATGTTGCTGGCAGCCATAATCCTGAAAGAGCCGATCACAAAGATGAAGGCTTTCGGGGTATTGCTCGGATGTTGCGGAGGTATCTCGCTGATCCTTGCTTCCACCCATGCTACGGGACAGGCGAGCAGCCTGGAAGGTAACCTGATGATCATCGTTAGCGGCTTCGTCTACTCTATTTACCTCGTATTATCCAAGCCATTAAGTTTGCGCTATTCGGCCGTAACGATGATGAAATGGATGTTCCTCTTTTCTACGCTTGTGCTATTGCCCTTTACCTGGCAACATGTACCCGGAACACCTGCCTTTCACCGGGAGGCATTCGATATGAAAGAGATAGGTGCAATCTGCTTCGTCCTGATCGGCGCAACGTTCATCCCTTATCTGCTGATACCGATGTCCTTAAAACGCATCCGCCCTACAACGGTTAGCATGTACAACTACATACAACCGATCATTGCGTCATTGATTGCGGTGATGGTCGGACAAGATACCTTTTCGCTGCAAAAAGTATTGTCAGCCGCTCTTGTCTTTGTCGGCGTTTACCTGGTGACCCAGAGTAAGAGCCGGGCAGATATGGAGAAAGAGAAAGCCGCCTGACAGCCATACGGGTACACGCCAACTGATCTGTACCCGTTTATATATTAAAATTTATATCTGTTTCCATCCCCTTTTTCTGTTTTACTTTGCAACAATTTAATACTCAACAATACTTAATAGGATGATGAAGTTAGGTTTTGCAAAAAGGATGTCTTATATAAAAGCATCGGAAATCAGAGAGATACTGAAGGTGACGGAACACGAAGAGGTCATTTCGTTTGCAGGAGGTTTACCTGCTCCCGAACTTTTCCCGATAAATGAGATCGACGAAGTAAACCGGATCGTTTTAAGAGAAGCGGGTACCAAAGCGCTTCAATATACGACCACCGAGGGGTGTCCCCCGCTGAGGGAATGGATCGCCGCCCGGATGAACGAACGCTTGGGGACGGCTTTCGACAAAGATAACATCCTCATAACCCACGGATCGCAGCAAGGCCTCGACCTGTCAGGAAAAGTCTTTTTAGATGAGGGCGACATCGTCTTGTGCGAAAGCCCGACCTACCTGGCCGCCATCAGTGCCTTCAAGGCTTACGGATGTAATTTCATCGAGATCCCGACGGACGAAGAAGGTATGGATATGGGGGCACTCGAAGAGGTGTTAAGTAGCACTCCCAACATAAAACTGATCTATGTGATCCCCACTTTCCAGAACCCCACAGGAAAAACATGGAGCCTGGAAAGACGCAGGAAGCTGGCTGAAGTATCGTCGAAATACAGCGTCGCGGTCATAGAAGACAATCCCTATGGCGAGTTAAGGTTTGAAGGGGAGCATCTGCCGTCCGTCAAGTCTTTCGATACGGACGGGAATATTTTATGTACAGGTAGTTTCTCCAAGATTTTCTGTCCCGGCTTCCGGATCGGATGGATTGCCGGAGATAAGGATATTATCCGCAAATATGTGCTGGTCAAGCAGGGCACAGACCTGCAATGCAACACGATCGCCCAGATGACCATCGCCGAATATCTGAAACGGTACGACATCGACAAGCATATCGGACGGATCGTGGAGGTCTACAAAAAGCGCAGGGACGTAGCTCTCAGATGCATAGAGCTTTACTTCCCGGCGAATATAAAGTTTACGCATCCCGAAGGCGGTTTATTTACCTGGATAGAACTTCCCGAAGGTATTCCGGCACGTGAAATACTGGAGAGCTGTCTCGAAAGGAAAATAGCCTTCGTACCCGGCGGCTCTTTTTTCCCGAACGGGAACAGGGAGAATACGTTCAGGATCAATTATTCCAACATGCCCGAAGAGAGGATAGAGAAAGGACTCAAGGTGATCGGCGAAGTCGTGAAGGAATACATTGCCCGGTTACAGTGATTTCCGGATGATGTCTCCCAACATCTTCAGGCGTTCTTCGATAAGGGGGCTCCAACGTTGCCCGTAACTCAGGCGCATACAGTTCCTGAACTGATCCTGCAACGTGAACATGCGCCCGGGGGCGATACTGATTTTCTCCTGCATAGCCCTGCGGTAGAGGTTCGCGGTATCGATCCTTTTGTCCAACTCCACCCAGAGCATAAAGCCTCCTTGCGGGGTGATGCACCGGGTATCATCGGGAAAATAATCCATAATCGCTTGTATGAAACGCAGGCTATTGCCATGCAGCTCATGGCGTAGTTTGCGTAAATGGTTCTCGTAACGATCGTTTTCCATAAAGTTGGCGATGGCTTCCTGGTTAAGGGTCGGCGTGGATATCTGATGGATATGCTTCCGCCGGATAACGGCTTCTTTGAACCGACCGGGGGCAATCCAGCCTACCCGGTAACCGGGTGCCAGCGTTTTCGACACGGAACCGCACCATAGCACACCACCCGCTTCATCGAAAGCCTTGCACGGGCGGGGGCGCGATTGGCCGAAAAAGACATCTCCGTAGAGGTCGTCTTCGATCAATGGTATATCCCGCTCCGACAACATCTGCACGATCGCTTTTTTATGTTCGTCAGGCATGCAGCTTCCCATCGGGTTACTAAAGTTGCAGATAAGCAGGCAAACATTTATTTGGGGCAGTACCTTCCTTAATGCCTCGGGGTCGATCCCGGTAACAGGGTTTGTCGGCAGTTCCAGCACACGGAGTCCCATGCTGGTAGCCAGTTGCAGTATGCCGAAATAGACAGGGCTTTCGACGGCGATGGTGTCGCCTCTTTGTGTCGTGACGGACAGGGCGAGTGAGATGCCGTTGGTCACGCCCGTTGTCGTTACGATGTCGTCTTCGGTCAGGTTCCCGTTCCAGTTATAAGTGAAGCGGGCTATGTCTTTCCTCAACCGGATGTTGCCTTGCGGGTCTTCGTAGCGGGTGCCGTTACCCGGAAGGGAGTACATCGCACGGGTAAGTTCCTTATTGAGTTTAGCGATAGGCAACAGTACATCTTCCGGTATCCCGAGGGAAAAGCGGGTAATGGATACATCTTCGATGGAATGATAGACCTCGGCAATCAGGTCTTCATCCTCTTTTCCGGCAAACTGCACCGGAGGTTGTGTGGTCGCAGGAGCCGAGAGACGCAGCGGTTTATAGTTGACAACATATCCCGACTTCGGACGCGAGATAATGAACCCGTCCTTCTCCAGTTCGTAATAGGCCTGGATTGCCGTATTCAGGCTGACACCGTTTTCATGGCTGATAGTGCGCAGGGAAGGCAGCTTCTCTCCTGTTTTCCACACGCCGTTCTTTATCTGCCAGGCGATTGTTTTCGCTATTTTCTGATATAGGATCTCTTTTTCCATACTTATTCTGCACCCCTGCAAATATACAAAATAGGATCTGTATCAGGCTGGTAAATATGAACCTTTGCATATCTTATTTGTTTTATGCAATAAATATACGTCAAAACTATGGATACAGTAAGTCCCTCTAAAAAAGCATCGGGCAAAGGTATGGTATGGCTGATCGCCATCCTGGTTGTCGCAGTTGTCATTGCTTTCCTGTGGTGGTGGAACTACCGCAAATATATAACAACGGATGATGCGAATCTCGACAGCTTCCGGGTAAGTGTCGCTGCGCAGGTCATGGCTCCCATGCTGAAACAGTATGTCTGGGAAGGCGATACGGTAAAAGCAGGCAGGGTACTGGCCGAACTGGATAGCAGTACTGTCGTGGCAAAGTTGCAAGAAGCCGTTGCACGACGGGAACAAATGATTGCCAACCTGAAGCTGGATAAGGAAAACCTCAACACGGCTATCAAGAACCTGAGCCTGGCGGAAATCAGTTACCATCAGGCGGAAGTGAATTTTGAACGCGACAAGAAACTGTACGGCAAGGATGCTGTTTCGCAGGAGACTTTCCAGAATACCGAGGATATATATAAAAGTACGCGCATAAAGGTGGAAGTTGCCAAAGACCAGATCAAGGTGTCACAAGCGCAGATTGCCGCCGGGGAAGCGGCCATCGCTTCTGCCAATGCAGCCATCGAATCTACCCGTGTCTCTCTGGGGTATTACCGTGTCATCGCGCCGGTCGACGGGGTGATCGCCAAACGCTGGTCGCTTCCGGGGGATATCATCCAACCGGGACAGACACTTTTCACCATCAACGAAGGGAAAGATCTCTGGGTGGCTGTCTATCTGGAAGAGACTAAATACCGTAATATCCGGCTGGGACAACCGGCAGACTTCACACTCGACGCTTTCCCCGACCTTATGTTCTCGGGAAAGATATTCTATATAGGAACGAATACCGCTTCCGAGTTTTCGCTTATCACGCCCAGCAATGCTTCGGGAAATTACACCAAAGTGGCGCAACGCATCCCGTTGAAGATATCCGTCGAGAAGGCGATGAAGAAAAAAGAGAAGGTGGCAATGCCCCGGTTAGTGTCGGGAATGTCTGCAACCGTTAAGATCATCAAGGAGAAATAATGGGTACGACCGGTAATACAGATAATAGCGCATACAAATGGCTGGTGCTGGGAAACATCATGATCGGTACGTTCATGGCCGTGCTCGACTCTACCGTTGTCAACACCGGGCTGCCTGCTATCATGGGGACGCTCGGTGCCAGTATCAATACGGCGGAATGGGTGTTGACGGGTTATATGCTGGCCATCGCCAGTATCCTTCCGGCTGCCGCCTGGCTCTCCGACCGCTTCGGGTACAAAAAGATTTATTTCCTCTCCCTGCTGGTGTTTACCTTCAGCTCGTTTATGTGCGGCAACTCCACCTCGATCGAGGAACTGATCTTCTGGCGGGTGATAGAAGGATTGGGATGCGGGGCTATCATGCCGGTCGGTATGGCGATAGTAAGTAATGTTTTCCCGCCGGAACAACGGGGGATGGCGCTCGGTTTCTGGGCGATTGCCTCAGCCGCTTCCGTCTCTTTCGGCCCGTCGATAGGGGGCTATCTGGTGGATAACCTGAACTGGAACTATATCTTCTATGTCAACGTTCCGGTCGGTGTGCTGGCCTTGTTCTTTACGGCAATCCTGCAAAAAGAATATAAGGCAGAAACGGTACAGCCGTTCGATATTGCGGGGTTCATTACTTCGGGTATCTTTCTTCCTTTGTTCATGTATGGTTTGTCGGAAGTAAATTCGTCGACCAACACACAGGGGTGGAACAGTCCGGTGGTACTGGGTTCGATGTGGATATCGGCCGTCGTGTTCATCCTTTTTATCTATTTCGAGCTGACGGTGAAACATCCGCTGATCGACCTCAGGATATTCAAAGACCGTAACTTCGCGTTATCCAACCTGATGATGTTCATATTCGGGATAGGGATGTTCGGCAGTACGTTCCTGATACCGCTTTACCTGCAAAACAATCTGGGGTATTCGGCGTTCCAGGCCGGTATGTTCTTTATTCCGGTAGGGATTATCCAGGGTTTCTGCTCTCCCACCGCGGGTGCTTTAGGGCAGAAAATCAATCCGAAGATATTGATAGCGGCCGGATTGCTCCTGATGTCGCTCAGTTTCTATCTTAACTTCTTCCTCTCTTTTCTCACGGAAAAGAGGTATATCATGATGAGCCTTTACCTGCGTGGTGTGGGAATGGGGATACTTTTCACGCCGCTACTGACTTTATCGCTGGCTCGTATCGGTGTCGACAAGATGGCGCAGGCTTCGAGTATTACCAACATCGTCCGCCAGATGGGTGGCAGTTTCGGGGTAGCGATCTTCAGCCATATGCTTACACAGCGCACCAGCTATCACACGCAACGTTATAGCGAAGCATTGAATTATACGGGCGAAGCCTACCAACAGACCATCGACCGCTTAAGTTCTTTCGCCCAACAGACCGCCGGGGCAACCGGCCATACGGCACAATCGCTGGCCGAACAGTTAATCATCAAACGGCTTGAACTGGAAGCATACATAGGCGGCATCAACGATGATTTCTACATTGCGTTCATAGTCACCTTGCTTTGTATCCTTCCGGTGTTCTGGCTTCGCAGGGTTAGAAAAACCAAATGACTTATCTTGCTTTTATCCAAACTAAATCATATCTTTGTTTCCATAAAAGCAAATAGATTGTCTAAATGGAAACAACTCAGGAAATCCTCAACAAACTACGCGACTATAAAGCCGCTTTTGCAGAGAAATACGGGATCGAACGTCTCGGCCTGTTCGGTAGTTGTGCCCGTGGCGAACAAGACGACCGAAGTGACATCGATGTGGTAATCAAGATGAAAACGCCGAGTTATTTTACACGTTTCGATATTCGAGAAGAACTCGAAAAACTCTTTAGAAGAAAAGTAGATTTAATAACCTTACACGAAAATCAGTTCCCTGCTTTTCGTCAAAATGTAGAACGAGATGCGATCTATGTCTGAAATGAGCATATTGCAACGCTTGGAATTTCTCACAATGAAAGCCCGGCAAGCTGTTGACCGTACATCACATATTACGAGTCATCACGACTTTTTATGCTCACCAGACAACATGGATTTATTTGATGCTACAGTATTAAGAGTTCAAGTTACAGGAGAAATGTTGAAACAAATAGAAGATATCACTCAAGGTCAACTATTAACGCCCTATTATCCCCAAATACCATGGCGGGCAATATTTGGTTTGCGCAATGTCATTTCACATGAATATGCAATGGTTGATCCGGAAGAATTCTTCAGAATATTAAAAACAGATCTTCCTGAATTATTAATTGTACTTGATAACATCATTACTGACTTCCGTGCTGGTCGGTTCAATAATAAATTTATACAATAGACTATAATCTGCCCCCTTTTCCTGTCAAGTTTCCACTATTTTATCACTTTCTACTGAAAAAATGCTTGCATTTGAAAAATAATGTGTAATATTGCCCCTGCAATAAGATATGAAAACTAGAAAAGTAAAAGAATGATTGCAGGTATAGCATATTATACATGGGCATTGATGACCCCTTGGGGGGTTAGAATTTACAAATAAACAAGAGCAGCGGCCACGTCCTGCATTGTTGCAATCATTTGTATTGCATCCTTTATGCCGGTTCTTTCCGGTTCTTTTTATCAATTAATTTAGTTACAAATATATTGTCAGTTGTCAACCGTCAGCTGTCAATTAAAATAATACATACCGATGAAAGTATTGAAATTCGGCGGAACGTCCGTAGGTTCCGTGAATAGTATTCTGAGTGTTAAGAAGATAGTAGAGGCTATTGAAGAGCCTGTAATCGTTGTCGTATCGGCCCTGGGCGGCATAACCGACAAGCTGTTGGCAACTTCCGTCATGGCTTCCAAAGGGGATGTCGGATACGAAAGAGAGTTTTCTGAAATCATAACACGTCACCTGGATGTGATTGAAGGCGTTATACCTGGCAAGATGCAGCGGATCGAAGTGCAGAAAAAGGTCATGAGCCTGCTGGATGAACTGGGAAATATCTTCAAAGGTGTGTACCTGATCAACGACCTGTCGGCCAAGACTTCCGACACGATCGTAAGTTATGGGGAACGTATCTCTTCCCTGATTGTTTCAAACGTGATCGAGGATGCGCAACTGTTCGACTCACGCAAGTTTATCAAGACGATCAAGCAGTTCAACAAACACATCGTCGATTTCGAACAGACCAACCAGTTGATCAAAGAGACATTCAACCCGCTGCCTAAAGTTTCGCTGGTACCCGGTTTCATCTCGTCAAGTACGGAGAACGGGGAAGTGACGAACCTCGGACGCGGTGGTTCCGACTATACCGCCTCTATCCTGGCAACCGCCCTCGATGCTAACGTCTTGGAAATATGGACAGACGTGGATGGTTTTATGACTGCCGACCCGCGCGTGATCAGTTCTGCTTACGTGATCGACCGGCTGACATTTACCGAAGCAATGGAATTGTGTAACTTCGGTGCCAAAGTGATCTATCCGCCGACGATCTATCCGGTATATCATAAGAATATCCCGATCCGTATCCTGAATACGTTTAACCCGACCGCTCCGGGTACTTATATCTCGAAAGAGAAAGTAAAGGAAGAAGGTAAAGCCATTATCAAAGGTATCTCTTCTATTAACGATACTTGCCTGATCACCGTACAAGGTTTGGGCATGGTCGGTGTGATCGGCGTCAACTACCGCATCTTCAAGACATTGGCAAAAAGCGGCATCAGCGTATTTATGGTATCACAGGCCAGCTCTGAAAACAACACCACTTTCGCCGTCCGTAATGCGGATGCCGATCTGGCTGTGCAGGTGCTGGACGAAGAGTTTGCCCTGGAACGTGCGCAAGGCGATATGAACGATACAGTTGCTGAAAAAGACCTGGCAACCGTAGCGATCGTCGGTGAAAACATGAAACGTACGCCGGGCATTGCTGGTAAGCTGTTCGGTACGCTGGGTAGTGCCGGTATCAGTGTGATTGCTTGTGCACAGGGAGCTTCCGAAACAAATATCTCGTTTGTTATCAAGCTCAAATACCTGCGTAAGGCGTTGAACTCCATCCACGACTCCTTTTTTCTGTCACAATATAAGGTACTCAACCTCTTCATTGCCGGTGTAGGTACTGTCGGTGGGAACTTACTGGAACAGATACGTATCCAGCAACCCAAGCTGATGGAGCAAAACGGCCTGAAGCTGAACGTGGTCGGTATCGCCAATAGCAGGCGTGCCCTCTTCCTTCGCGAAGGACTGAACCTGGAAAACTGCATCGAAGAATTAAAAAAGAACGGTGAAGCAAGCTCTCCCGAACATCTGGTGGAAGAGATCCTGAAAATGAATATCTTTAATTCCGTGTTCGTGGATTGTACAGCTAATCCGGCTGTTTCCGACTTATACGAAACACTGCTCAATAATAACGTATCGGTAGTGGCAGCCAATAAGGTAGCCGCCTCTTCTTCCTACAGCAATTATATCAAACTGAAGGAAACAGCCCGCCATCGCGGCGTTAAGTTCCTGTTTGAGACAAACGTAGGTGCCGGACTTCCTATCATCAATACGATGAACGATCTGAGAAACAGTGGCGATCATATCCTGAAACTGGAAGCTGTTCTGTCGGGAACATTGAACTATATCTTTAATACACTGAGTGCAGACATCCCCTTCAGCAAAGCTATCCTGATGGCTAAAGAGGAAGGATATTCCGAACCCGATCCCCGCATCGACCTGAGCGGAAAGGATGTTCTTCGCAAGCTCGTAATCCTGGCACGTGAAGCCGGATATAAGGTAGAGCAGCAGGACGTTCAGCGTAAGTTATTCATCCCTGAAAAGTTCTTTGAAGGATCGTTGGATGAGTTCTGGTGCAAGATCAAGGAAGTAGATACCGAATTCGAAAGCAAACGCCAGCAACTGGAAGCAGAAAACAAACGTTTCCGCTTCGTTGCCAAAATGGAAAACGGTGCTTGCGAAATAGGATTGCAGGAAGTTGACAGCCACCACCCGTTCTACGAGTTGGAAGGCAGCAACAACATCATCATGATCTCTACCGAAAGATACCACGAGTATCCCATGATAATAAAAGGATATGGAGCCGGAGCCGACGTAACGGCAGCAGGAGTATTCGCCGATATTATCTCGATTGCAAACATTCGATAAGATGAAAAGTATAATTATTCTGGGAGACGGCATGGCCGACGAACCGATCAAGGCACTTGGAGGTAAAACCCCTATGCAATATGCAGATACTCCTTATATGGATAAGCTGGCTGCACTGGGGGTTACCGGACAATTGAAAACAGTTGCCGACGGTTTCCATCCGGGCAGCGAAGTTGCCAACATGGCCGTATTAGGATACGACTTACCGAAAGTATACGAAGGACGTGGCGTACTGGAAGCTGCAAGCATCGGCGTCACGCTCCAACCGGGCGAAATGGCGATGCGTTGCAACCTGATCTGCGTAGAAGGAGAAATCCTGAAAAACCATTCGGCCGGACATATCTCCACCGAGGAAGCCGATCAACTGATCCAATATCTCAACGAGAAACTGGGATCCGACCGGATCAAATTCTATACCGGCGTCTCTTACCGTCACCTGCTGGTAATCAAAGGAGGCGACAAAAGGCTGGATTGCACACCGCCTCACGATGTGCCTCTCCACCCCTTCCGTCCTTTGCTGATAAAGCCGGAAGTACCCGAAGCACAGGAGACAGCCGACCTGCTGAACGACCTGATCCTAAAGTCGCAGGAAATACTGAAAGATCACCCGGTCAACCTGAAACGTATAGCGGCAGGGAAAGACGCGGCCAACAGTATCTGGCCCTGGTCGCCCGGCTACCGTCCGGCCATGCAGACCATGCACGAAATGTACGGCATAAAGAAAGGTTCCGTTATCTCGGCGGTCGACCTGATACGCGGTATCGGTGTATATGCCGGACTTGAAGTCATCAACGTGGAAGGTGCTACCGGGCTTTACGATACCAACTACGAAGGCAAGGCTTATGCCGCCCTCGAAGCCCTCAAGACAAACGACTTCGTTTACCTTCATGTGGAAGCCAGCGACGAAGCCGGACACGAAGGTGACGTAGATCTGAAGATAAAAACAATCGAGTATCTGGATAAACGGGCTATCCGTATCATTTACGAGGAGTTGCAGAAATGGGACGAACCGGTTGCGATCGCCGTCCTGCCCGACCATCCTACCCCCTGCTCGATCCGTACCCATACCAATACACCGATCCCCTTCCTGATCTACAAACCCGGACAGGAACCGGACGCAGTGACCTGCTTCGATGAATTCAGCGTCCTCAACGGCAAATACGGTGTATTGGAAAAAGATGAATTTATAAAAGAGTTATTATGAAATATTACAGCACAAACAAAAAGGCTCCCCTGGCCACACTCGAGGAAGCCGTTGTAAAAGGCCTTGCCGGTGACAAAGGGTTATATATGCCCGAGCACATTGTCCGTCTGGACGAGGGCACGATCAACAATATGAAGAACCAGTCTTTCCACGAAATAGCCTGCACCGTAGCACAAGCTTTCTTCGGTGAAGATATTGATACGGAAACATTGGACGAGATCGTAAAAGACACGTTGTCGTTCGACACCCCAGTGGTTCATGTCAACGACAATATATACAGCCTTGAATTGTTCCACGGCCCTACACTGGCATTTAAAGACGTAGGCGGCCGTTTCATGGCACGTGTGCTGGGATATTTCATCAAAAAAGAAGGTCTTAAACAGGTAAATGTGTTGGTTGCCACTTCGGGAGATACCGGAAGCGCCGTAGCCAACGGCTTCCTGGGCGTACCGGGCATCCATGTATATGTGCTTTACCCGAAAGGAAAAGTAAGCCCTATCCAGGAATGCCAGTTCACGACATTGGGACAGAACATTACCGCTTTGGAAATAGACGGCACCTTCGATGATTGCCAGGCGCTGGTTAAATCGGCTTTCATGGACGAAGAACTGAACCGTCACATGAAACTGACCTCTGCCAACTCCATCAACGTAGCCCGTTTCCTTCCGCAGTCTTTCTATTACTTCAATGCGTATGCCCAATTGGACAAGATAGGTAAGGCCGACAACCTGGTGATCTCCGTCCCCAGCGGTAACTTCGGAAATATCACCGCCGGCCTTTTCGCCAGTTGGATGGGATTGCCTGTCAAGCACTTCATCGCAGCCAATAATCGCAACGACGTATTCCTGGAATATCTGAATACGGGTGTTTATACGCCGCGTCCTTCCGTTGCCACCATCGCCAACGCAATGGATGTAGGCGATCCAAGCAACTTTGCCCGTATCATGGATCTGTTCGACGGCTACGGTGATAAACATGAGGAGATATGCCAGTGGATCCACGGCTACCGCTTCACCGACGAAGATATCGAGTATACAATCAGATACGTATATAAAAACGACGGCTATCTGCTCGACCCGCACGGTGCCTGCGGCTATCAGGCATTGATACAGGATGCACTTGAAGCAGATGAAACCGGGCTCTTCCTGGAAACCGCCCATCCGGCCAAGTTCAAAGATACTGTCGACCGTATCCTGGAAGCGGATATCGAAATACCTGCCAAGCTCAAAGCCTTCATGCAGGGAACCAAGCAAAGCATCGAATTAAGCAAAGATTTCGATACATTCAAAGCCTATTTAATGAAACAATAACACACTTCTTGAAGTCACCGCGGCGATCTCTTCATCTCACCGCGGTGACTTCTTCATCTCACAAAGCTGAGTTCTTCATCTCGCGAAGTCTACTTCTTCATCTTGCAAAGCTTACTTCTTCATCTTTCAGAGTTGAGTTCTTTATCTTAGCTTTGTGAGTTCATCTTCTCATCCAAAAAATCTTTCAGGATTAGCGCATGATTATGATCCGGGCTCTTGGAAGCATAAAGCAATGTGACAACCGGATATTGCCTGATCTTCTCCACAAAAGCCTTTGCAGCATCCGAACCGTTCAGTTCCTTACGATACAACCCGGCAAACTCATGCCATCTAGCATCGGGATCCTGATGAAACCACTGGCGTATCTCCGGCGAAGGGGTAATGTCTTTCGCCCATAGGTCATAATGCATAGCTTCCTTTTTCATTCCTCGGGGCCACAAACGATCAACAAACACTCTGTAACCGTCCGAGCTTTCCGGATCTTCGTACACTCGTTTTATCTTTATCTGTGTCATATCCTTTTTATTTACATCATTTTAGGTATAAACAAGGTCGATAAACCGATTGTTGCAATCAATCTTCATAACTTGTTTTCTATCTTTTCCATAAACTTTCTTTTAATCCGAGTTGTTAGATAAATGCAAAACATAAACATATAAAGTTATGAGTACAACAACCGTAAAAACAGAACAGAAAAAAGAAGCTGCCCGTACATCAAACAAAGAGATCGCAGCATTTATTGGAGAACTTTTCTCATTCAACAGCAGTTTGAAACTTTTCCATTGGAGCGTTACCGGAACCGGTAGTTACGCCAAACACATGGCTCTGGACGAAGCCATCGCTTCTTTACTGGATGTGATCGACAGAATTACAGAAACAACATTCGCTATGGTTGGCGACATGAATATCTCAATCCCCGAAACAAAAACTCCGAAGGATATCGTTAAGCATGCCACCGATTTCTACAACTATGTAGAAAAACACAGAGACTTGTTCCCGGAAGCATTTTCACAATCAATTATCGACGACTACCAGGAAGCTATTCAACAATTGGTTTACAGATTGGTCAGACTGCAATAATCCGCAAACCGATACAACTGTCATTTTAGGTTTATATAGAAAAAGGTTATCTCCAAAAACGGGATAACCTTTTTCATATAATTAATATCACTTACAAAACAGATCAATCGACAGCCCACTGTTTCATTTCATACATATCAAGATACTCCTCCCATTCAGGATCTACTTCCGTATAGATAGAAATAGGAAGCAACTCGAAAGAGGCTAAAGCTTCATTCAACCGTTCGCCAAAAACACGAACCGTACGGGTATAGAAAACCCAGACCTTCTCTCCTCCTCCGGTATAAACACCTGTAAGGATAGACAGTTTATCTTTCTCCATGGCTTTCTTCAAAGTCTCCTGCACGTTTTCCATTTGTTCGGCAAGCTCCTCACTGGGCATTCCCTTTTCATCCCCCTCATATTTCCAGGTGATTTCCACACGCTCTTTAAACTTGCCCGACTGAACAAACTCCGTCAGTTCGTCACGACCAGATACAGCTACCAGATTTCCGGATTCGTCTTCCGACAAGGCAGTAAACCATTCATTGCTTAATTTCATATAATTATTTTCTTTATTATTCTAAGCGATATCATCCGAATAAAAGACAGCGCTTTCATCTTTTAACGAGTACAAACTTAGATAAAAATATGGGATTTATACCGATCCGGCAACAAATACTTATGTTCTATTTTTTGACTAGTCTGGCGGTTAATTTGTGTATGAGTTCTTCTCCCAACTCTACATCTTCAATCTGTTTGATCAATAGCTGGGAAGCTAACCGTCCCATATTGGCTATCGGTTGATGGATATAGGGAATAAAAACAGGCATAAAGTCAAATGCGTCACTCTTATCAAAGCAGACAACGTGTACGTCTTCCCCTATCCGAAAGCCCAGGTTCAATAGTTGCTTGATACCGGTCATGGCAATCGTATTCGTCGCAAAGAGAATGCCATCCATATCCTTTCTTTTCTGAGCTAACCAGGTAATTGCTCCGATTATATCCTCATCCATGTATTTATACCTAACTCTCTTTATAAGTTCTTCATCATACAGGCCGGCATCTTTCAAAGCATTGGTATACCCTCTTTCACGTTCGATCATATGCGGCTGGCTGTTCTCGTAAATGAGCAACGCAACTCTTTCACAATGAGTATCTATCAGATAACGGGTCGCTTCGTAAGCCGCCTGGTAGTTGTCGATCAAAACACCATTCACCTGCAACGAAGGGTAATAACGGTCTATCAGAACCAAAGGTATACGGTTATCTACCAGTTGTGCAATACTTTTCTCACCAAATTCAGTTGGAACGATAATGAAACCGTCGACCTGTCGACTCCGCAACAAACTGATCATCCTTTCCATCTGAACGTCACTTTCGTCAGTATTCATTATTATTACTGCATATCCGGCCTTTTCCATTTCTTCCTGTACATAAAAAGCTAATGTACCGAAGAAGGGGTTGGATATATCGGCAACCAGAAGGCCTATTGTCTGCGAACGACCACTTTGCAAACTCATAGCCAATCGATTCGGCTGATAGTTCATTTCGTGAGCCACCTTTTTTATCTTTTCAGACATTTCCTTACTGACACGACCGTTTTTATTTTTTCCAGTCAAGACTAGAGATACAGTGGCTGTAGAAACACCTACAGCCAATGCTATATCTTTTATTGATACTCTTTTCATACGTTCCATCATAAATCCTCCGCAAAGTAACAAAAAATGCTCTATTTATTACGTTGTTTTACAGCGAATAGAGATAATAAGAAGCCTACTAAAAATATAAGGATCGTTCCAAATACGATTGTCAGATAACTATGGAATACCGTATTATTGCCAAAGCTCATCCAGGCAATCAGGATAACGCCACAAACGACTCCGATCATTGCATGGATACTTTTGACCCTCTTCACCATATACCCTAGCAGGAAAAGCCCTAACATACCTCCGCTGAATATGGCAGCCAGACTCCACCAAGCTTCAAGAGCACTTTGTACAGACATCATTGCCAGGCCTAACCCCATGCCCAGAACTCCCAGGATGAAAGAAGTTACATACAGAACATACATATTTTGCTTATCCGTCATCTTTCGTTTATGCTGGAAGAAGTCTGTCAGGATAATCGTAGCCGAACTATTGATACTGGTAGAAACCGTGCTCATTCCCGCTGCACAAATCGCCGCAATCAGCAACCCGGTAATACCCGTTGGCAAACCATGAACAATAAAATAAGGGAAAACAGCATCGTTCGCCGTCCCTTCCGGAAGCAACTCGGGAGACGCGGCATAGTAAGCAAACAGGGCTGTCCCGATAAAGAAGAAAAACATACTTACCGGAACATACAGAAGCCCTCCGAACAAGGCTGCAGAACGTGCACCTTTATCGTCTTTCGCCGTTTTATACCGCTGTACATAATTCTGGTCGATGCCATAATTTTGCAGATTAATAAAAAGTCCATATACCAGAGTGACCCAGAATGTGGTAGTCCCCAGGTCAGGTCCGAAACTACCTAAAGAGAATTTGTCATACTCCTTTGCGATCGAAAACAACTGTGAAGGACCCTCCGGCATGGAGAACAGCAGAACTATGACACAAGCCAATGCTCCGGCGATCAACACAATACCCTGTATCGCATCTGTCCAGATAACGGCAGTTATTCCCCCCAGGACGGAGTAAATAACTACGCAAAGCCCGGAAACCATAATAATAACAGGAATGCTCCACCCCAACATGGAGTGTAACGGTAACGCCATCAAATACAGGACAGACCCGATCCGGGCTACTTGTGTCAGCAAATAACAACAGGAAGCATACACCCTGGCCCAATACCCGAACCTTTCTTCCAGATAACTATAAGCAGAAATACTATTGATATTCCTGTAAAAAGGGACAAAATATTTAGCTGCGATCCAGGAGGCGATCGGTATAGACAAACTGAATACAAACGGGTTCCAGTTTCCCATATAAGCGTTTCCCGGCAATGCTAGAAAACTGATGCTACTGACATAAGTTGCAAATATAGACATCCCCACCACCCAGGCCGGCAATCTTCCTCCGGCAGAGGTATATTCGTTTGAATTTCTGTTTTTCGAGAAAAAAGAACATCCAAACAATAGAGTTCCTGCCATAAAGGCAAAAAAGACGATAAAGTCGAGTATTGATAGTTCCATAAGTATTCTTCTAATATAAATTATATCACAATCTTGTTTCAATAAAATGGCCTAAGTCCAGATATTTTTGATAAAGTGGCAGGTATTGATGGTGTATATCCTCATCCGGATCATATTGGGTGGCAAAACCTTTTCCCATTATCTGTTGCGCTTCTTCTATCCTGGAATAAACTCCGGCAGCCACAGCCGCGAACATGGCTGCACCTAAAGCGCAGGCTTGTTCTGAACGGGCTACTTTAATAGGCATATTCAATACATTGGCAAGCGTCTGCATCACAAAAGGTGATTTTAAAGAAATGCCCCCGATCGCAGTTATACTCTCTATCTTTACCTGTTGTTTCAGGAAACAATCGACAATCGATTTTGAGCCGAAAGCGGTAGCTTCTACCAATGACTTAAAAAGTAACGGGGCAGAAGTCCCCAAAGTCAAACCAGAAATAAGCCCGGTCACATTTTGGTTTGCATCGGGGGTACGCCTTCCGTTCAGCCAATCGACAGAAACCGGTATGCTTTCACTAACCGGTATTTTCCTGGCTTCTTCCGTCAGTGAGGGTAATATCCTACGATCCAGCAACCGGACAATGTTTTCTGCTTCCTCTTCATTATAAACCGACGGCAAAATGTTTTTCAAAGGCCATAACAACATATCTTTAAACCAGGCATATACATCACCAAAAGCTGATTGTCCGGCTTCCAGTCCGACCATCCCGGGTATTACAGAACCATCAACCTGTCCGCATATTCCGGATATCTGAGAATTCTTTATCTCATCATAAGAAGCCACCATAACGTCGCAAGTAGATGTGCCCATCACACGAACGAATGTTTTCTCAGAGATCCCGGCCCCTACTGCCCCCATATGGCAGTCGAGGGCACCGACACCTACGGCAACCTGGATGGGGAGCCCCAAACGTACCGCCCATTCTTCCGATAAATATCCGGCACAAGCATCACTTGTATAAGTAGATTGATAAAGGTGACCTTTAAAGATATCCAATAAGGGATCCAGTGTCGTAAGAAAATCAGAAGAAGGCAGGCCGCCCCATTTCTCACACCACATTGCCTTATGTCCGGCAGCACAGCGGCTCCGACGGATATTTTCCGGAAGAATATTTCCAGTTAACAAAGCAGGCATCCAATCACAATGCTCCACCCAGCTATATGCAGATTTCCGGATTGACGGATCGACACGAAGCAGATGCAACATCTTAGCCCACACCCATTCTGCAGAATAAATACTTCCACTATATGCTGTAAAATCTGTTTCCCATCGTTTAGACAAATCATTTATCTCACCCGCCTCCTTCACTGCCGTATGGTCTTTCCATAAGACAAACATGGCATTTGGATTATCCGAGTATTCGGGTAATAATGATAATGGCATTCCGCTTTTATCCAATAAAACAGGGGTAGACCCGGTTGTATCGATTGCTATACCGACAACTTTCTCCGCTGTTCCTTCCGGACATTGGCTTAATGTCCGCCTGACAGCCAACTCCATACTTTCCATATAATCTAACGGATGCTGGCGATACTGGTTTATTGCAGGATCACAATAGAGTCCTTTCTTCCAACGAGGATAAAATTCTACATCTGAAGCCAACTCCTCTCCTGTAATTACATCAACCAATAATGCCCGGCAGGAGTCAGTACCGAAGTCAATACCAATTACATATTTATTCATAACTACTTACTTTTTCTTATTTGGGTTTGTAAATAAATAAAGATGACCATCTTCTGCTCCAACCAAGATATCTTTTACTCCATCTTTATTCCAATCCGAAACCGTCGGACAAGTGGTATGTCCTGCCAGTTTCTTTTCTCCCATATCTCCCCTATCGATATAATAGACCTGTCCATTATCTTCTTTGAGATTTTCCAGATAGGCAACATTCTTGCTGTTTATGATAATATCCAAATCACCGTCACCATCCCAGTCTACAAAGCAAAACTTCCTCCTCCCTGATGCTCCAGCCTGCTTATCGTTCAATCTTAAAAGTTCCGTTTTATCCGATTGTATCCGGTGGAATATACGTTTACCCGGCTTTAACCAAAATTCGTCACCTTGCTTGAATCGTTCATAAAAGCATAAATAACCTTCATTATCCAGCATGACAAGATCGGTCAATCCATCCTTATTCCAGTCAATAGCAAAAGCAGACGTACGCCATTGAGTAACCAGATCTGTTGGCCCCGGATTCCACCAGTTCCATGCTGGTTTCTGAGGAGTTCCTCCCCAATCCACCTTCATTTTAAATGGTCCCTGAAGATTGATAGGATCTCCTGTGTTTTTATACCAAAGAATTTCCCCAAAAATAGAATTAATAATTATATCTGCTCGACCATCATGATCCCAATCAGCCACAGTTGGTACCGTATATCCCCATTTTGCCTCACAGGGACCTTGTATTGAGCCATTTTCACCAGCCAATATTCTGATCGGCTCATTATTTGCCAGTAAAAAAATCGGGGCTGCCCATACCGGATTTTCACCACCTGAAAGATTTTCGATAAATGCCAAATCTCCTGCAGAATTTCCTACGATCAGATCTTCGTCTCCATCTCCATCCCAGTCAACGCTATAAGGTGTCACTAACGCACCGAATTTCACGTTATCTGCTTTTTGTTTTAAATAAACCAGAGATTCAAAAACAGGCATGTTATCTTTGACCTTTCCTGTATTTTTTATGAACGCAATTCTCCCATCTTCTTCACCTGCAAGAATATCAACATGGCCATCTCCATCAAAATCAATAGCAACCGGAATAAACATCTCCAACGTTATCTTTATCAGTCCTTTTTCGTTCTCTAAATAACGCCCCTCTCTAAAGACCGGCTTTTCACGGGTTCCTATATTTTCATACCAGGTTAGTTTATCAACAAACTCTCCACATATGATATCCAGATCACCGTCTCCATCAAAATCGAACATCATCGGACAAGGATATCCATAGCTGTCTATCGGTCTGCCATCCGCATTCAACCGACCTTTATTGATGTATTTTCCATTTTGATTTTCCAATAGATAAACATATCCGTGCAATGGGCCGTTCTTCCAATTCCCGTTCGCATCAAAAGCATTATCCCAACCATAATCGCTCCACTCATCGATACCGACCAAAATATCCCAGTCACCATCATTGTCGTAATCAACATAACTCCATTTATTGCTTCGGGTCTTCTTTATATCAGTAGCCGGATTCACGTCTACATTTATATCAACCAATTCAGAAAACAAATTCTTTCCAAAGTCTCTATATTCACCACCAGGCTTCAACACATGCAATTTATTCCCTTTATAAGACGGATAAATAGCATTTGTACCTTCTGCAATCCATACAGGTTTATCAAACAACGGCTCGTTCTTTGTTCCGATGTTTTTATAAAAATAGAGTCCTTTATTTGGAGCAGAAGTACAGGATACCAATATATCCAATAACCCGTCATCATCATAATCCACCGGGATGGGAACAGGCCATAATCCGACTTCCAAATCGACAGTCAAATCCGGATTATTATATTTTATGATCGAGAAATCTTTACTCTCTCCATATAATGTAATTCCAGTAAATAAGAATAAGAAAAGGATACTTATGCATTTCATACCACACTATTTTATATTAATCAATACTCACTTCAGAGAGCTTTCTAAAATCTTTTATCCGATGGAATGTCAAAAAATTAGCATCGTGATTATTACGTGCTCCACCTGTTTCATCATCAAATGCAGTACGGGAAAGGAATATGATATCATCCCCTTCAAATAGCCATTCTACATATTGGAAACCATGATATTTGACATCCGGATGTTCTAAAACGATCTTGTGAACCGTCCAGTTCTGTAAATCTATTGAACTACACAGAGCTTGCGTATTACGAACTCCGGCAGGATTACCTTTGCCTCGGAATTCCGGTTTAACGTAATTACTCAACATCCAATACCGTTGTGATTTCTCATCATAACGAATGGTAAATTTCTTACTACCACCAGGGAGTTTTATAAATCCTGTTTCCGGATCAAATGTTGCTTTTTTCCCATTTTTGCTGATCTTGACAATGGCCGCATACTCGTCTTCTCTACTGGGAGCATCCACTCTCAATATATCAAACATTTCACCTTTAGGACCAACGACGGCATTTCCTTCCAACCATGCATTAAAAGCTCCATTCAGATATGTAGAATCATACATTAAATAATTCGTCTTACTCCAATTATCTGCATTCAATAAATCAGAATTAACCGGAGCAGAGATCATCATTGCGCTATATCTCTGTCCCCACTTCGTTGTAGGTGCCGTTGCATATTCTAAAGCTCTCCATATCCGTCCGTTATGAATTACCATAGGCATTGGCGCTGTATGATACTCTCCCGGTAAGATCAATCCGTTTTTCGAATGATAAGGGATTGTCCATGTATAACCGCCATCATCCGAACGACGTATATTAAAATTTCCATGATGTTTATTTGGGCCCATAACATAAACTATACCATTATGCACAAATAAATTTGACCAGAACTGCCCATCAATAGTCGCAATCTGTATCCAACTCCCCCCTCTGTCTTTCGATAAAAATATGCGAGTTTGCGCAGATCGAAATTCTGATGACTTAGGGCCGAACTCATCATGCGAGGCTAAATAACTTCCATCCGGTAAGACACACATACCCGGTGATCCGATATACTTCCCTGTTTCCTTTGAAATATGGCTCACGACTACTCCCGGAGGATTGTTCTGAGCAAAACAAACACAATTCAAACAGACAAAAAAGAAGAAAGCATAATATTTAAGATGTTTCATATACAATGTTTTTATGGTTTAGAGAAAAGAGCAGTTTTCACCAGTTTGTTCAACTGCTCTTTTAATGTACATATTAACTTATTTCAGCCACTCAGAATGCTGAACTAGATTCTTCGCTTTATCAATAGCCGACTGAGGCAACGGCCATACATAATGCTTATTAGGATTAAACACTCTCGTTTCAATGATTTTAAGAGGAAGAACCCCTGGGATTTCATAACTTACAATCTCTTTATTCAATACTTTCTCTGCAATTCTCCAACGTAAAATATCATAATATCGTAAGCCCTCTCCTGCTAATTCAACACGACGCTCGTTTCTGATAAATTCCCGTAATTTGTCCTGAGTATTATACCTATTTCTATCCACAACCGGCATACCAGCTCTCTTTCTGACCTGATCCAATGCATCATAAATAGAGGCATCAGGCCCTGAAGCCTCATTTTTAGCTTCCGCATACATTAATAAGACATCGGCATAACGGAAAATGATCCAATTCACCCACATAGAACGCTGCTGAGTATACATATCGCCTATATATTTTCTAAAATAGACATAAGTCTTTGCAGCAAGCCCGTCATGTTGGTTATTGATGGGGTCATAAGTCACACCTGCAAATGTTTCGAAAGGGACAATAAAGTTCATCTTAAAACGAGGATCTCTGTTTTCCCAGGGATTCTGAGGATCGAACAGAGAAGATTCTGTAATAGGTAAACCATCAGAGCATTCATAAGAATTGACCAAATCCGGTAACGGCATAGATAAACTGGAGCCACCAATTGTATAGAATCCATGAGCAAAACACATGGTATGTGTCTCCAGATTTTCAGCATATTGACGAGCTAGAATAACTTCTTTTGTTTGATTATTAAATGCTGTCAAAAATAACTCATCATAATTAGGATGTAATTCATAAGCATTCAAATCCATTACACCTTTTGCAGCTTCAGCAGCTTCACTCCAGCGCTCGTTGTATAATAATACTCGAGCTTTTAAAGCGAGAGCTGCCCCCTTAGTAGCCCGACCAGCATCTGAGGCAGGCCAGGAAACCGGTAACTCATCTATTGCCAAATTCAACTGCTCAAGTAAATATTTCAAGACTTCTTCTTTCGGAGATTTTTCAATATCACTTTCATCCATAGACAAGACACTGGTCACCAATGGTACATCCCGGTATAAAGTAATCATCTCAAAATAACGCATCGCTATAATAAAGCGAGCCTGACCCGCTAAATTATTTTTCTCCTCCGCTGTCAAATTAGGTATGATTTCAAGCTTATTCAATAATTCCAGGCAATGACGGATATAAGTATATCCCCATTTATAGGAAACAATATTCGTTGTTGACTCAAAAGTTCCATTAGCTACCAGGTTACAATTTCCACGTCCCGGGCCAGCAGAATTATCACTCATAGGCTCAAAAGAATAATCCTGCCAACCAGGCAAATCCTTATAAGCATTATTGACCCACATCTCAGCCCGGTCATACGAAGTCCAGAATGTTGCATCGGATGGATTCGCCAAAGGTGGCGTTTCCAGAAAATCAGAACAAGACATCAAGCTCAATCCGATACCCAGCAAATATATTTTATTCAAAAGTTTCATATCTGTATTATATTTAGGTTATACTATTAAAACGACACATTAACACCAAAAGAACATACTTTAGTTAACGGATACATATTACCATTACCAACTGGTGACTCAGGGTCAACACCTTTCATTTTGGTAAATGTAAACAGGTTCTCTGCATTCAGATAAAAGCGAATGCGCTCCATTGACAATTTCTTTACAAAACCTTCAGGAAGAGTATATCCGATCTGGATATTCTTAGCTCTCAGATAAGCTGAATTCTGTAACCAGAAAGAAGAGAAACTACCGACATTGATACCGCCGATCCTCAGTTTAGGATATTTTCCGGCTATCCAGCTTCCATTGTCATCCTGATGCCAACGATCCATGTGATGTTCCTGAAGTGAGCCCAAACTCTCCGGTAACGGAAGGCCACCATAGCTATTAATATATGTTTTCTGAGACGCTACACCTTGTAAGAATATATTCAAATCAATACCTTTCCATCCAAAATCAAGATTAATACCAAATGGGAATCTAGGGCGGGAACTACCTAAGCGAACGCGGTCGTTTGCATTAACAGTCTCGTTTTCATCTGTATCCTGATATTTCAAATCACCAATACCTGTTTTTATATTTTGGAATGCATGATTTTTTACTTCTTCGTCACTGGCAAAAATACCTTCACATTTCCAGCCATACCATTCATTCATTTCATGTCCTACTTCTGTAATATAATTACCGCTAATTACCGGACTACCGATCATCTCTTTCACTTTATTCTTTGCGTCCGAAACCTGTAATGTTACTCCCCATCTAAAGTCATTTTTCTGGTCACGATAAGAGAACATAGCCTCCCAACCAATATTATCAACCACTCCTACATTCATAATCGGAGCACTCATGCCATAAGTGTCAGGAACAACCGGAGTCATTAAAATATCGGAAGTACGGTCTTTAAAGCCATCCAATGACAAAGAGAATTTATCATTCAAGAAAGAAACATCCACCCCTATATTGGTTGTTGTTTTTGTTTCCCATGTCAACTGATCGTTAATAGACTTTGTATAATATGCACTTGTATGCGACATACCACCAAAATAATATGCAGAAGTGGAGATAGTGGAATAATGTTGATATAAAGCAGATGTATTCTGGTTACCGGCCTGTCCCCACGATACTCTCAATTTAAGATTTGAAATATAGTCTTTTGCACGGAAAAACGGTTCTTCCGAAATACGCCATCCGGCAGAGAAAGCCGGGAACAAACCCCATCTCACCTTTGAAGAGAAACGTGAAGATCCATCATAACGCAAGTTCGCTTCTGCAAGATAACGACCTTTCCATGAATAATTTATACGTCCAAAGAAAGAAGCGATAGCCCAATCGGAAGCTGTTCCGGAAGTTGTCCAGACATTAGGATCCGCACTACCGGCATTTATTACATAGATATCATCAGTTAAAAAATCACGTCTGCCTACTGTTTCCTGGTAATCTTTATTCCATTCAATAGATGAACCCGCCATAACCTTTAAATCATGATCTTTGGCAAATACTTTGTCATACGTAAGAAGAGCCTGCAGGTTATGTTCGTAATTGGATTGATTAAATACAGTCATTGAGTTTGTACTATAATCAAAATCAACAGTTTTACAATCTTCCGGACTAATAAACTGCATACGCTTACTAAAGTTGACTTCACGTGTAGGGTCATATTTACCAAAATAAGTTCCTTTCAGATTCAAGCCATCCAAAATATTCCAGGTTAAAGATAATGATCCATTAATACGATTGAATTTCCTATTCTGGAAACCACCATCTTCCGAGGCCAGACCAAAACGGTTGGCCCAGGCTGTAACAGAAGCCCATTGTCCGTCTTCTGTGAAAATAGGCAATGCTGAAGGACGCCTGTAAGCAGAAGAAATAATGTCACCTAAATTACGGGTAGGCCCACTAGGATATGTCGCAGTAGATGGAGCATGCCGAGTCGATGGCATAAAATTTAATATAACTTCAGCTGTTAATTTCTCAGTTATTTTATACTGATCGTTTACCCTGAAGTTCAAACGATTGAAACTGGTATTTTTCATAATACCATCTTGATACAAATATCCGAATGAGAATAAAAAAGTATTCTTTTCACTACCTCCGGACACAGTTACGTTATGTTGAGTTTGAATAGACGGATCAAACAAATAATCAGGTCTGTTCGCACTAGGTTTCTTACCCGTACGGAATTCTTCCACTTGCTCCTCCGACCAGGTATAAGTCGTTGTATTCGGATTGTCATTATACTCAGCTTCCCTGAATAACCGGGCATGATCATAAGCATTTACCATTTTAGGATAGGTAGTTGCATCCTGTACACCGACATAGCCATCATAGGAAACACGTATTTTGCCCGCCTTTCCTTTTTTGGTTGTAACCAGAATAACACCGCCAGATGCCCTCGCTCCATAAATAGCTGCTGCTGCCGCATCTTTCAAAACCGTAACACTCTCGATATCCTGTGGATTCAAATTAGCCATCGAAATAGCTTGTCCGTCTACGATAACTAACGGATCATTCGAACTAAATGTACTTTTTCCGCGAATACTCATATTCATTGCTTCATTACCGGGTTGCCCACCTGTCTGAGTAACAGTTAACCCCGGTATTTGTCCCTGAATAGCCTGTTGTACATTCGTATAAGATCTGTTCTGAATTTCTTCTGAATTAACAGAAGCTACGGCACCGGTCAAATTCACTTTCTTTTGTGCACCATAGGCAACAACTACAACTTCATCGATCTTTTGAGTATCTTCCACTAACACAACTCGGAGATTTTTACCGTCACCCACCGGCATGTTTTGAGAATTATATCCGATAAAAGAAATTTGTAAAACAGCATTAGGGGAAACTTCGAAAGAAAAACTACCGTCAACATCCGTTATAGTCCCGTTTGTGGTTCCTTTTTCTACCACATTAGCTCCGATAACAGGTTGTCCGCTTTTATCAACGACAATTCCAACCACTTTCTTTTGCTGTTGCGCAACTTCGATCGCCATATCACTAATATCCTGTGTCTTAACAGGATTCTCTGCTAAAATTATAGCAGGACTCGCTAACATAAAAAACAAGGCGATAAACGCATTATTTTTCTTGTAAAAATCAGTTTTCATAATACATTTTGAATAGGTTACTATATAAAGAATTAAGTATAAAGTATGAGATTTAAGGAGATTGCCTCTCAATCATTCCAAGGTATTTTCACTACAATTTTCCGAACCATAGCCGTCTTTCCTATTTCCAGGCATGGTTTGTGCACATCATCGGGGAAAAAGACAAAAAAATGTTCTTTATCTGCATGCAAACGTGTCCCGGGTTTCCCTTCTAAAAACATTATATCAGCTTGTTCATCATAATCCGGATTTTCTGTTACTTCATTCATAGGTAATAAATCAATATACTCCTCTCCTTTTGAAACATATTGAATATCGATATATTTCCTATGCGCCTCATATCTGGCTGTCTCATGTTTTTTTGTTTCATATTCAGACACTGTTGCATATATTCCGTCATCCGATAAATCATACCGTCCAAGGGCTAATTCATTCAGATTATTTTTTTTCAGAAAATCAAATGCAACCTGCCATGCTTTTCCATTTCGTTCATTTTGTAAAACGAACAACTCCTGATTAATACTCTTGTCTGGTTTCATCGCCAACTCTTTATACCAAGCCGATTTAGAAATCCATTCATTTATATATTGTGTCGACAATTCAGAAGTTTTTTTCTTTTCAGATTTACATCCCATTATAAAAAAAAGAATGATAATGATTAGATAATAAAATACTTGCCTCATAAGTCATCAGATTTTATATTCAAATCCATTAGGTTTTTTCTTATGATTTCACGTTCCGCATCTTTAAATTTATGGAACGGTTCTCCCATATAATCACTGCAGACCCCCATCAGGTTTAAAGCAGTTTTTACCCCTTTTATATAACTGGAAGCATATTTTCCGATATTATATAAAGAAAGGCTGATTTTTAAAACCTGGGATTGCAGTTCTGCCAGTTTCTCAAAATCTTTACAGGCTGCAGCATTGTAAAGAGCAACATATAAATCCGGGAATAGATTCGCTCCACCGTTCACACCGCCATGCCCTCCCATCAAAACGACTTCGGCTGTCATTTCTTCCGGGCCACATAATAATGTAAATTCCGGATCGTCTTTAAGTAAATAGATTAACTTCTGGAAATAAACCCCATTCGCAGAACTATCTTTCAATCCTATGATATTCGGATTTTTAGATAGAGACAGTACTGTTTCCGGTTCGATCATCACCTTTACATGGGAAGGCATATTGTAAAGGAACAACGGCAAAGGAAGTTGATTGGCCAGATCGTTATAATATTGAATCAATTCTGCTTGGCCGGGAGCAAAATAATAAGGAGGAGCTGCCACCAGAGCATCTGCACCATAATGAGCAGCACTTGCTGCTAAAGATAAAGATTCAGAAAAACTAGTGTCCGTAATCCCAACCAGAACGGGAACGCGTCTTGCCACAATACGGCATGTTTCTTTGATCAGTTCTTTTCTTACATTATAACTGATATTCTGGGCTTCACCACTGGTACCCAAAATGAAAACACCGGAAACACCTCCTTGGATCATACGATTCAGAAGTTTTTCCAATCCAATGATATCCAACGTATCATTATCTATCATTGGAGTAATAGCTGGAGGAATAATTCCTCTTAACGGTTTAGTAAGCATAGATGATTATTTATATAATGGTCCAAAATTTTTACATGCACGATAATCTGCTCCTTCCAGGTTAGATCCGAATGCATTCCAGGCAGAAGGACGGAAAACCTTATCATCCTCTACATTATGCATACAAACAGGAATAGATAACATAGAAGCCAGTGAGATCAGATCCCCCCCTATATGTCCATAACTAATAGCTCCGTGATTTGCTCCCCAATAGTTCATCACAGAATACACATTTTTAAAATGACCTTCGCCTGTGACTCTGGGAACGAAGAAAGTAGATGGCCAGGTTTTATCAGTCCGTTTATTTATGATATTAAAAACATGATCAGGGAATGTAGCAGTCCATCCTTCGGCGATCTGCAATACAGGTCCCAATCCCTTAACCAAGTTCAAACGACACATAGTTACCGGCATTCCGGAACGGGTCAGAAAATTTGAAGAATAGCCATTGCCACGAAAATATTCAAGCGAAGCCGGATACCATATCGTAGCTTGTAACATTTTATCCACTTCCTCATCCGTGATTTCCCAATAAGGTTTCATTATAGGTAAACCATTTCCATCTTCTTGTTGTCCTGTCCCATCCAATGTGGTCGAGCCTGAATTTATCAAGTGGATAGCTCCATCCGCCAGAAGCCCATCCGGTTTCCAACCACTCACACGCTCTATTGCTTCCGGACTCCAATAAGTTCTAACATCAGAAAATATCTGCGCACGGTTTGTCAATAAATAACCAAACAACATAGAAATACCATTCAAATGATCATCCTCTGTTGCAAAAGGAATAGGTGCTCTCTTTCCATTCCAGTCGAATGATGAATTTAAAATAGCCTCTGAGAAATCCCCATTCGGTAAGAAATCCGTCCATTGCCGCTGTCCTTGAAACCCTCCGACAATTGCATTATGCCCCATTGCCTCTTCTTCATATCCCATATCCCACAATTTGGAATTTCCAAACATCAGGTCACGCATGATGATCGTCATTTTAACAACAAACTCCCAATCTGCATCCTTTTGTTCACGCGTTTTACGAATAGATTCCGGATTGTAATCTTCTCCTTCCCGAGGCATACAATTAGTCTTTGTCCATTCCAGTGCTTTTTCATATTCATCCTTATCATAAATATTCAATTGAATACGTCTAAGCAATTCCGAACAATCGACATACTCCGTACGCATGCCCAAATATTCCTGCAAAAAATCAGGATTCACAATAGAGCCGGCAATACCCATAGAAACAGAACCTATGGCCAGATACGACTTTCCACGCATCATGGCAACAGCCAATCCAGCTTTAGCAAAACGCAATAATTTCTCCTTTACATCCGAAGGTATTTCAGTATCTGTCACATCCTGAACATCTTTACCATAAATACCAAATGCAGGTAATCCCTTCTGATTATGAGCAGCCAATGCCGCTGCCAAATAAACAGCCCCCGGGCGTTCTGTTGCATTAAATCCCCAGATAGCTTTCGGGATCAAAGGATTCATGTCAATCGTTTCAGAACCATAACACCAACAAGGCGTAACAGATAATGAGAGTCCAACTCCTTCTCTTTCAAATTTTTCAGCACAATTAGCTGCTTCTTTTACTCCACCGATACAGGTATCGGCAATAACACACTCTACCGGAGAACCATCCGGATAACACAATGTCTCACTATACAGCTTTGCAACCCGAATAGCTAACCCCATTGTCATTTCTTCCAATGACTCCCGAATACCACGACGTCGCCCATCAATAATAGGACGAATACCAATTTTAGGATAACAGTTTTTCATGATTTCATAAATTAGAATTATATTAAACGATTAACTCAAGAAAACACAACAATTTTAATTCTCTAAACAACTAATTTCCGCATATAATTAAACGATTAACTTTAAGAATTAAAAAAATATCTCCTTTTACAGTTGCAAACATAGTTAAGTTAAACGATTAATCAAAGATGTAATTACATGTTATTAAACAGTTTATTTTAATTTTCCCCGTAAATTATCCTTATTATTATCATTTAGAATAGACATAGCAGACATCTATTCATCAATTTCCAGAAACTTCTGCTGATTAATATTCAATAAACATATCCATAAATTTAATCGAATCTTTCAGTCTCTTTCTTCCTCTTTTTCCACAATTGGTAACTATTAAAAATATTCTGCCACAATACATACGATCCCGGCCCTACTGAAGAAACCGGATCGAGATAAGTATAAGACATCCAGATTGCGAGCACCGTATTCTTTTGTCCCAAAGCCTGTCCGGCACTGATACGGTCTTTATAAATAGTACCAATTCGCTTGCCGAGAAAGAATTGCAGGGCACAGGTTATAAAACCGGCAAGCGCGATCAAGATCTCCACTTCCACCGGAATAGTACTATGCGCCAGCGATTTTACAGTTTGAGCCGTGACGATAGCCAAAGCCATTCCCCACATATAAAAAGCCAGGTCATGAAAACCCAACAGGAAGTGATGTATTTTCGGAAGGCAATACCGGAAGAACAAGGCCAGAAAGAACGGGAAAAGTAACAACGGAAATACCTTACTCAATATCTTCAGAAAGGCAGCAAAGAAAGTGACATCCGCATGAGGTTCGACCAAAGGAAATATCAATGGCACGGCTACCGCAGCCAGGATATTCGATAATAAGGTATAAGTAGTCAGACTCGACGCACTCCCACCCAACTTTCCTGTAATCACAGCCGCCGCCGTTGCCGTCGGACAGATCAGGCAGACCATTGCCGCTTCAAAAACTTCCCGGTAAGAACCTCCCATAGGGACAAAGATCAGCAGTGCAGCCAGCAGACATGATGAAACGATCTGAAACAGCAACAACCAACCATGCCACGGAGACGGCATCAACTCCCTCCAATCTACTTTACAAAAAGTAAGCAACAACTGACCAAAGATTAAAAGCGGGGTTAGATACGAAACAAGCGTATTTACAAACGGTTTTGTCGGCTCCAGAAATGTAAAGTTGGCAAAAATAAAATATCCCAGTGCACCGGCCAGCATTGCAATAGGCAACGTCCAGTTTTTCAGAAAATTCAACATAGCACCTATCTTTAGATTTTCGGGACAAAGATAGGTATAATACTTAAACGAAGAGCCTCATTCGTTATGGAATGAGGCTCTCTTTTTTATTTATCTTCAGATCGGAAATCTTATTTTCTGAACGGCGCTTTCACCACCTGGGCTTTCAGGTTCCTGTTACGCACTTTCACGAAGATTTCCGTACCGGCCTTAGCATACTCAGGTTTCACATATCCCATACCGATACCTTTCTTCAATACAGGAGACATCGTTCCGGAAGTAACCACACCGATCACCTGGTCTTCGGCATCGACGATCTCGTAACCATGACGGGGTATACCCTTGTCTATCAGCTCGAATGCACATAACTTACGGCTTACGCCCTCTTTCTTCTGACGTTCCAGTTCTGCACGGTTGGTAAATTCTTTTCCTTCGGCAAACTTGGTGATCCAACCCAGACCGGCTTCAATCGGAGAAGTCGTATCATCCAGGTCGTTACCATACAGGCAGAAGCCCATTTCCAGACGAAGCGTATCGCGGGCACCCAGACCGACAGGCTTGATACCTTCCGGCTTACCTGCTTCGAAGATGGCATTCCAGATCGTCATAGCATCATCCAGATAGAAATAGAGCTCAAAACCTCCGGCACCGGTATAACCCGTGTTAGAGATAATGACGTTCTTGCATCCGGCAAATTCACCTGTTACAAATGAATAATAAGGAATAGAAGAAAGATCGACCGGAGTAAGGCGTTGCAGCACTTCAGTCGCTTTCGGCCCCTGGATAGCCAGCTGGGCTGTACGGTCGGAAGAGTTTTCGAGCTCTGCCCCCACTGTGTTATGGCTTACACACCAATCCCAGTCTTTCGCAATGTTACCGGCATTTACAACCAGCAGATACTTTTCCGGTTCGTAATGATAAACCAGCAGGTCGTCCACAATACCGCCCTTATCATTCGGGAAGCAAGTGTATTGTGCCTTACCCAAAGGTAAAACAGAAGCATCATTGGATGTGATACCCTGGATGAAAGCCAGTGCGTTCGGGCCTTTTACCCAGAACTCACCCATGTGAGATACATCAAATACACCTACACCGTTCACAACGGTCATGTGTTCGTCAATGATGCCGGTATATTCGATTGGCATGTTATAGCCGGCAAATTCGTGCATTTTTGCTCCCAATGCGATATGCACATCGGTAAACGGAGTTGTTTTCATGTTATTATTCGTTTAAGATTTCTGAGCTAGCAGCTCGGTTATTTTTATTATGGTTTGCATACTTTTTTCCAGTGAGTTGACCGGAAGGAACTCGTAACGTCCGTGGAAGTTCAGCCCGCCTGCAAAGATATTCGGGCAGGGCAATCCCATGAACGACAGACGGGCTCCGTCCGTACCGCCACGGATCGGCTTAACCAGCGGCTTAACGCCGACAGCTTCCATCGCTTCGAACGCCAGGTCTACGATATATTTCTTCGGTTCGACCACTTCACGCATATTATAATACTGATCGCGAAGTTCGAGCGTTGTGCTGCCCGGATGAATCTCATTCATACGTTTTACCAGCAGGCGCAACTGTTCTTTCTTCTCTTCAAACAAGGTACGTACATGGTCGCGGATGATATAAGACAAGGAAGCCTCTTCAATCGTTCCGGACATATTGGTCAGATGATAAAAGCCTTCATAACCGGCCGTATGTTCCGGGCGCTGTGAGACAGGCAACCAGGAAGCAAACTCGATAGCCAGCAGCGAAGCATTCAGCATCTTATTCTTTGCATAACCCGGATGCACATTCAGTCCTTTGAAAGTAACCTTTGCTCCGGCCGCGTTGAAGTTCTCATACTCCAGTTCGCCGATCTGTCCGCCGTCGATGGTATAAGCCCATTCGCAACCGAACTTCTCCACGTCGAAATGATCGGCACCCTGTCCGATCTCTTCATCAGGAGTAAAGCCGATACGAATCTTTCCATGTTCAATTTCCGGATGGTCTTTCAGATACTGAACAGCCGAAATGATAGCTGCTACGCCAGCCTTATCGTCGGCACCCAGCAAGGTCTTACCGTTGGTCACGATAATATCCTGGCCTTTATAGTCGTTCAGTTCAGGGAACATCACGGGAGAAAGTACGACATTCTCTTCTGCGCACAACACGATATCGCCGCCTTTATAGGATACGATACGGGGTGTTACGTTCTTACCGGACATATCCGGACTGGTATCCAGATGCGCAATAAAACCGATGGTAGGTACCTTCTTTGCCGTATTGGCGGGAAGCGTAGCCATGAGATAACAATTGTCATCCAGGGTAATATCTTCCAGACCGATTGCTTCCAGTTCCTTTTCCAATTCAAGGGCAAGCACCAGTTGTCCGGGAGAACTGGGCGTTGTGCCCCTCTCTTCGTCCGACTGCGTGTCGAACGTAACGTACTTCAAAAATCTCTCTGTCAGATTCATAAGGCTGTGTTTTTTAGAAACAGCTTGACCCGTCGTAGCAATGCGTACAAACACATTCCTTAGGCAAGCCGATCGATTGAATTAAATCTTCTACGGTGTTAAATTTGAGCGTGGTGATGTTCAACTGTTCACGGATACGCTCAACAAGGTTATTATATTGTTCGGTACCCGTTGTGGAATACTTATCCAGATCTTTTGCATCATCACCCTCTATTTCTTTAACAATCCGGCGGGCAATAAGTTCGAGATGAGATTTGGATGCAGAGAAGCCTACAAACGGGCATGCATGCAGGATAGGCGGACATCCGATACGCATATGTACCTCTTTTGCCCCGTATCCATACAGTATATTTACATTATCGCGAAGCTGTGTTCCGCGCACGATCGAGTCATCACAGAAGATCACCCGCTTGCCACGCAGCAGTTCACGATTAGGGATCAGTTTCATTTTAGCCACCAGGTCGCGCACAGCCTGGTTAGCCGGAGTAAAGCTCCGCGGCCATGTCGGCGTATATTTTACAATGGCACGGCGGTAAGGAATACCTTTTCCTTCGGCATAACCCAGAGCCATACCGATACCCGAATCGGGAATACCGGAAACGAAGTCGGCTTCCACCTCATCCTTCTTAGCCATCGAAACACCGCTGGCATAACGGGAAGCGTCCACATTCACTCCTTCATATTCAGACACCGGATATCCGTAGTACACCCAAAGGAAAGAGCAAACTTGCATCTTCTCATTCGGTTTACGCAATTGTGTCATCTTATCAGCAGTAAGATGTACTATTTCGCCGGGGCCTACATTATATTCCACTTCATATCCCAGGTTCGGGAAACTGCAAGGTTCACTGGTTGCAGCATAAGCACCTTCCTTCTTACCTATTAATATAGGGGTACGTCCCCATTTGTCGCGGGCGGCAATAATACCGTCTTCGGTAAGGATCAGCATCGAGCAGGAGCCTTTTACCTTTTCATGTACGATTTCTATTCCTTCCAGAAAAGTCTTACCCTGAGAGATAAGCAGTGAGATCAATTCGGTTTGATTGGTTTGTCCGGAACTAAGTTCGGAGAAGTGACAACCTTTATCCAACAATTCTTTCTCCAGCTCGTCCAGATTATTCACCTTTGCAACCGTTACTACGGCATATTTGCCCAAATGAGAATTAAAGAAGATCGGCTGCGGATCTGTATCGCTGATGATACCTATACCTGAATTTCCTTGAAATTTATCCAGTTCACTTTCAAAACGTGTACGGAAATAAGAATTTTCCAGATTATGGATAGAACGTTTAAATACGCCATTGTGGAGAGTTGCCATACCGCCTCTGCGGGTTCCCAAGTGAGAATTGTAATCTGTGCCGTAGAATAAGTCGGTAGCACAAGCCGAGTTAGAAATAGTTCCGAAAAAACCACCCATTGTTCTTACTATTTTTGATTTTTGAATTAGGACACAAATGTACAAGAATATTTAGACATATACCAAACCTGATAGTATTCTATCTAAAAATTATAATGGAAACATCTCAAACCTTAATATATATCCGTAAGCATTCGGCGTAGTGTATATAAACAACCTCTGAATGCTGCTTATGGAAACAGTATTACCTAAACTGTTTCATAGTAGTGAAACAAGTGTTTCACCTAGGAGAAACAACTGTTCCATTTAAGTGAAACACTTTTTCTAAAGAGTGTTTCATATCGGAAAGAAATAGACTTTCGACTAAAACTACGGTAAACAAAGAGCACCGATACGCAGTAAACATTTTTTAACTACACCAAAAACAAAAGGTTTCCAGCCATTTAGAAACAAATATCACTCCCGGTGAAAGAAAACGCTTGCATTGTAAAAAATAATATCTACTTTTGCACTCGGGTAAGTCCTACACGGCATGCTCCCTCGGAATCCCCCAGGGCTTGACCGCAGCAAGGGTACTTGGTTGTAGCGGCGCGATGTAGCAAGCTTACCCACCTGCCTCTTTAGCTCAGTTGGCCAGAGCACGTGATTTGTAATCTCGGGGTCGTTGGTTCGAATCCGACAAGAGGCTCTCCAAAAGAGGAAGTTTATTTATGTAAACTTCCTCTTTTTTTTATTATCATAATTGCATATTCTTGCAAAAGGATTAATTTTGCTGATGTAAACATTAAAACAGCAATATACATGGAAGAAAATAAAGGTTTACTATTAAAAAGCGCGATGACTTATGGCCTGGTCATGGGTATTTTCTGGGTGATAAAGTATCTGTTCTTTATTTTCAGTAATACAGTGCCCTCTCTTAATATTGTTTATCTGGGGTTGACACTGCTCGTTCCGTTTATCGCCTACTATCTGACCAAACGATATAAACAAGATATCGGAGGAACAATCAGCTTCTTCCACGCCTGGCGTTTCGGTACGATGCTGTATTTCTTCGCAGCTTTGATCGTTGCACTGGAGCACTTTGTGTTTTTCCAGTTCATCGCACCTGCCGACTTCCTGTCGAACTCGATCAACCAAATGATAGATGTACTGAAAGACTCACAGGTGAGTACCGAAGTAATGGAGGCTGTCGGAAAAACAAACTTCACTCCTATCCATATGGCTATTCAAGGTATCTTTAACAATATATTTTACGGCATCATACTTTCTATCCCGGTAGCTGCCATTTTATGCAGAAATAATGAAACCGGAAATGTCGGACAAGCATAACAAGGAGAAACAAGACAAATAATGGACATATCAGTAGTTATTCCGTTGTATAACGAAGCTGAATCACTTCCCGAGCTGGAAGCATGGATTGAGCGGGTAATGAAAGAAAATAACTTTACTTACGAAGTTATATTTATAAATGACGGGAGTACGGACAACTCATGGGAAGTAATCGAAGAGTTACAACAAAAGAACACATGCGTCAGAGGCGTTAAGTTCCGTCGTAATTATGGTAAGTCACCCGGGTTGCACTGCGGTTTCCAGCGTGCCAAAGGGGATGTGATCATAACGATGGATGCCGACTTGCAAGACAGTCCGGACGAGATCCCCGAACTGTACCGTATGATCAAGGAAGACGGTTACGACCTCGTTTCCGGATGGAAAAAGAAACGCTACGATCCATTATCGAAAACAATACCTACCAAGCTGTTCAACGCAACAGCCCGCAAGTTCTCGGGGATAAACAACCTGCATGACTTCAACTGTGGACTGAAAGCATATAAGAATATTGTAATAAAGAATATAGAAGTGTATAACGATATGCACCGGTATATTCCTTATCTGGCTAAGATCGCAGGTTTTCATAAGATCGGCGAAAAGGTCGTGCAACACCAGGCACGCAAATACGGTACTACTAAGTTCGGGTTGAACCGCTTCGTGAACGGTTACCTCGATTTAATTACACTGTGGTTTACTTCCAAGTTCGGAAAGAAGCCGATGCATTTCTTTGGTTTGTGGGGAAGCGTTATGTTCTTTATCGGTTTTATAGCGTTGGTGATCGTGCTGAGCATGAAACTGATCTCGATGTTCTCCGGTGATTTGCGTCCGCTTGTGACGAACTCACCTTTCTTCTATATCTCGCTTACCGCAATGATATTGGGAACACAGATGTTCCTTGCCGGATTTATCGGCGAGCTGATATCCAGAAATGCACCTAACCGGAATAATTACAAGATAGAAACGGAAATATAAATACGTATTCCGGAGTTATTCGCCCGGACTCCGAAAGAAAAGGAAGGCGACGCTAAAGGTTAGCAAAAGGGAAACTTTTAAGTTATGTCAATTATAGAAATAGTGTTACTAGCTATCGGTTTATCGATGGATAGTTTAGCCGTGTCTGTGACCGGCGGTGCAATGATACGTACATGCACCGTATGCAATATGGTTAAGATAGGCTCTTTTATGGGGATCACACAAGCGGTAATGACAGTTCTGGGTTATCTGGCAGGGATCGGGTTCCAGAGATATATTACGGCTTTCGACCACTGGATCGCTTTCATTCTTTTATTGTACCTGGGAAGTAAAATGATTTACGACAGTACACAGGAAGAGGATGAAGAATGTAAAGCCAATCCGCTTTGCAACAAGACATTGTTCGGGCTAGCCATTGCTACGAGCATCGATGCGATGGCAATCGGCATATCACTGGCAATTCTTAAATCGGATATTGTCATACAAGCATCCCTGATCGGTATCGTCACTTTCCTGATGTCCGTTTCCGGTGTTTACTTCGGAAGCCGTTTCGGACGCAAGGTCGACTTAAAACTCGACCTGATCGGAGGATTGATACTGATCGGCATCGGAGCTAAAATATTAATAGAACATTTGTTCTTCAGTTAAGAGATACCATTATGAAAAGCCAGGAGTTACGCAGACTAGCCCCGGAAATCGACTCACTCCGCCTTGGTAGCGGATGGAGCATCGATGACCTCAGCAAGCCCCAGATCATCGTTGAAAGCAGTTACGGACACAGCCACCCCGGCAGTGCCCACCTGAACACACTGGTCGAAGAAGCCGGAAAAGGCGTTGGCGACGCCGGAGGATGGGCAGCCAATTATTATGTAACCGACATCTGCGACGGCGAAGCACAGGGACACGATGGAATGAATTACTCGCTGGTATCGCGCGACATCATGGCCGCCATGATGGAGATACATGTAAAAGCGACTCCGTTCGATGCCGGGGTATTCATCACCAGCTGCGATAAATCCGTACCGGCTCACCTGATGGCTATTGCTCGCCTGAATATGCCGGCTATACTTGTGCCCGGCGGAATCATGAAAGCCGGCCCCAATCTCCTGACATTGGAACAGATAGGCAAATACAACGCACAATACGAGCGTAAGGAGATCAGCGAAGAGCAATTCCTGGCTTATAAAAAGGATGCTTGTCCGTCCTGCGGTGCTTGTTCGTTTATGGGAACAGCTTCCACCATGCAGGTGATGGCCGAAGCATTAGGTATCGCTTTGCCCGGCTCGGCTCTGATCCCTACCCATATACATTATTTAAAAGAGACTTCCCGTCGTGCCGGCCAACGTGCCGTTGAACTGGGATCAGAAGAATTACTTCCTTCCGACATTCTTACTATCGACGCCTTTAAAAATGCGATCATGGTACATGCCGCCATAGCCGGATCGAGTAACAGCCTGCTACATTTACCGGCTATCGCACACGAACTGGGCATCCAGCTTCCCCCCGAACTATTCGATGAAATACACCGGAAAATTCCTTTTCTGCTGAATATACGTCCAAGCGGATTCTGGCCGGGCGAATATTTCTGGTATGCAGGCGGTGTTCCAGCCATCATGGAGGAACTGAAAGATGTCCTGAACCTGGATGTACGAACCGTTACAGGTAAATGCCTGGGAGAAAACCTGGAAACTCTCCGTCAGAACGGCTTTTATGATGGATGCCGTAAATATCTGCCGCCACTCGGAGTGAAGGTCGGCGATATTATCAAGCCTTTCGATAATCCGATCCGCAAACAAGGAGCGATTGCCATATTAAAAGGGAACCTTGCCCCGGAAGGAGCCGTAGTAAAACACGCCGCCATCTCCCCCAACCTGATGCAAGCCACGTTGACAGCACGTGTATTCGACAGCGAAGAAGAGGCATTACAAGCCGTATTGCAAAAAGATATCCATCCGGGCGATGCCGTCTTTATCCGCTATGAAGGCCCGAAAGGAAGCGGTATGCCCGAAATGTTCTATACAACGGAAGCGATCGCATCCGATCCGGAACTGGCGGAAAGCATTGCCCTTATTACCGACGGACGTTTTTCCGGTGCAACCCGTGGCCCGGCTATCGGCCATGTCTCACCGGAAGCACACGAAGGTGGCCCTATTGCCCTGGTTGAAGACGGCGATCTGATCCATATCGATATTCCGGCACGCAAGCTGGAGATAACAGGAACGAACGGTGTACAACAGACTCCGGAAGAGGTAGACCGTATACTTTCGGAACGCCGTACGCTATGGAGTAAGCCCGCTTCCCGCCATACGCATGGCATTCTCGATATATTTACGCACAACAGCACTTCGCCCATGAAAGGGGCTTATATGGAGAACAGAAACGCTTAAACATTTGATATTAGTTGAAATACAATAAATTTTAGTATCTTTGCCGACCTAAAATTTAAAAGAGATGTATAAGAAAATCGGCTTTCTGGCAAGTCTATGGATACTTGTTTTCACTGCTTGTACAAACCAGAAACAATATTTTGAAGAGAGTGGTTCCGTATTTCATACGCTCTACCATATCAAGTACGAGGCCCCTGAGTTACTGACAGAAAAGATTGACGCTGAATTCCAGAAATTTAATCTTTCATTGAACCCGTTCAACCCGAACTCTATCATAGCCAAAGTGAACCGGAACGAACCTGTAGAAGCAGACGACTGGTTTATCGAGGTATTCAACAAGGCTACAGAAGTCTCCAATAACTCCGAAGGCCTGTTCGACATTACCTGTGCCCCGCTGATTAATCTTTGGGGATTCGGCTTCAGCAAGATGGACAGTGTAACTCCGCTAATGATCGACAGTATCAAACAGTTTGTCGGTTATCAGAAAGTAAAACTAAACGGACGACAGGTCGTTAAAGACGATCCGCGTATCTTACTGAACTGTTCTGCCATCGCTAAAGGATACGCCAGCGATATAATCGCCCGTCTGCTCGAACGCGAAGGCGTAAAGAATTATATGGTTGAAATCGGCGGAGAAGTAGCAATGAAAGGGGTCAATCAGAACGGAGACTGCTGGCTCATCGGTATCAACAAACCGGAAGACGATTCCACCGGAATAAAAAATGAGATAGACGAAGTAGTTCAGCTATGCAAAAAAGGCGGCGTTGCCACTTCCGGTAATTACAGGAATTATTATGTAAAAGACGGCAAAAAATACGCGCATACAATCGATCCGCGTACAGGATATCCGTCTGAACAAAATATCTTAAGCGCAACAATCGTTGCAGACGACTGCATCACGGCAGATGCCTATGCAACTGCTTTCATGGCGATGGGACTTGAAAAAGCACGCCAGGCAGCCAAAAACATTCCCGGTATTGAATATTATGTTATCTACTCCGATGAAAATGGTAAACATCAGATAGAATACTCCAAAGGTATGCTTCAATATCTACCCGACAGGCAGTCTGAAGCAATACTGAACGAGTAATATTTTTTTATGAAGAATTTTTTTAATCAGTTCGAATGTAAAGAAGTCAAAGCAAAAGAAGTAGCATACGACACGGAGTCGATTGGTAATGTATTACTTTTTGTTACAGTCGGAAAACTTCTTATCAGCTCAACGACATCGACACCGGCCATAGAACTAAACGAAGGACATTTTGTATTGCTACCAGCAGAGAATCGTTATTTCATTACGGCCGTTACAGATGCAAAAACAGTGTTAATGCATGCAGGAAGCTTATCAGCGATGATCACGGAAGATCCCGAATGGAATCCGGAAAGACCGGTAATCCTCCCGATCTTCCCTTCATTAGCTAAAACGATCTACCTGCTTGAATCCTATCAGAAAGAAGCAAAGACGAAGCTTAATTAAAAGCTTTTGATCAGGAATGACGGATTTATCCGGAAATAAATCCCGGCAGAGAAACTGGTAGCACTACCGGATTTACGGATTCCGTCAACTCCCTGCTCATACATGTTGACAGACAGATGTTGATAGACATCAACATCTACACCCACGGAAAAGCCTTTTCCGAAGCTCCGGGAGTATTCCAGTCCCAGATATACCAAATTTTGCCCGTCGAACCTTACACCTTCCGTAGCTGTCGACATTGCACCATAAAAAGGACTGCCGAACATCGAGATGAATTTATTACTGTTCCAATAAGAGGTCTTTACACGGAAATCATAAATATCGGCAGAAGCCCGGACATAAAAACCGGATCCGCTACCATAAGGCCATAAGTCGCCGGCTTGCTGGTAATAACCGGCCACATCAAACTCCAGGTTCACATTTTTAACTATCGGATTACCGGTATTCCAGACAGCCCCGGCACCAACAGCCCCGTTCATCAGGGTCTGGACGGAATTCGTGTAGATCGTATCGATCTCCCCTCCTCTATGTTGAGCAAGCCCCTGCAACGGCATATAGAAATGAAAACGCGACTCCGGATCATTCAACTTATATCGGGCCGATAGTCCGACTGTAAACGCTTCCTGATGCGTATCGCCATGAAATATAAAGCTTTCCCAGTTCACCCACACATCCAGGTCGAACCGGCGGGAATCATACAGCAGTTGCAAGCCGGCTTCAGGATCGGCGGTCAGGTTCAGTTCGGGATTATACAAGGGTTCGATAAGGTTATGATTCGCTCCCCCATAAATATCTCCCAATACGATATTTACATGATCCGACAATGCCATCTGCGCACGAAAAAAAGGAAGCACATGAAAGCCATGCTGATACTGGTTCCCCTTCCAGGCCGCGATGTCCTGATAAGCCAGGCTCGGATATTTTGTAGCTCCCCAGTAACGCAACATATGTGCACCGACCTCAAGCTTGATATTACTTAACGGATAAAATACCACTTTAGGCTGAACCCATAATCCGGGCAAGGAATACCCCTTCATGATAGAGCCTGAATATTCATTGTCCTTAAAGAAACTTATATTATCCAGTTCTACGGATAATTGCCCTTTCTTATCCGGATCAATCCGGTGATCCGATTTAAATACACGTTCGGGGATTTGTGCAGAGACAGTTTGTATGGCTAACAAACCCATAAGCACAAGAGTTATCATTTTCATTTGTTTTCTAAATTTGCAGCAAACGTAAGAAATTATCGGCATAAATAAAAAGGGATACGGAAGTTTTACCTTCCATATCCCTTTTAATATCCTATTTGTTAAAACTAGCTCAACGTCTCGGAGTAGCTTCTTTAACAACCATCTGACGACCTTCGTATTCAGCACCGTCCAATTCTTTGATCGCATTTCTTGCTTCGCTTTCATTAGTGAACTCAGCGAATGCAAAACCTTTAGATCTGTTAGTGTCGCGATCAATGATTAACTTTACTGATTCTACAACTCCATACTCTTCCAGAACCTGCTGTAAATCAGATTCTCTAACCCGGTAATTCAGGTTACCAATGTAAATATTCATACAAAAATGATATAAAATAATTAATAAAAAAGGGAAACAAATAATCTTGGAAAGGTCGATTACTACAAAATAAATTCATTTTTGAATATTACATCGGAGATAAAAGAGCTATTTCTGAAAACTATGTTGTTCACTTGGGACAAAGAAAAGTATTTTTATTTGATAAATCATCATAATAACGAATTTATTTGCCACCTAATTTACATTTTATAATTTTGTAACATAAAAAACAGGGCATGAAGCATATAGCCGAACCGCCATATTACAATACATCCGGATAAAACAGATTTCTACGAAGTCATACTTTAACAGATATATCCGGACAAGTTAATGGAAATTATAGTATTTTTGACCAATTATATCGCATATTTATCCTTTTTAATCCAAATAAGAAGGGCTAAATTTGCACAATTATTTTTGAACTTGAATTGACATGGAAAAAATCGAAGTAAAAGATGCCAAGGGTAAACTTGGCATTCTCGTTGTGGGTGTAGGTGGTGCAGTCTCTACCACTATGATAACAGGAACATTAGCCGCCCGTAAAGGGTTAGCCAAACCAATCGGATCGATCGCTGAAATGGCGACCATGCGTTTGGAAAATGGAGAAGAGAAAGCAATCAAGGACATTGTTCCTTTGGCAGACCTGAACGATATCGTATTCGGCGGATGGGATATATTCTCCGATAACGCATACGAAGCTGCCATGTATGCTGAAGTATTGAAAGAGAAAGACCTGAACACTGTAAAAGACGAGCTGGAAGCTATCAAACCAATGCCGGCTGCCTTCGATCACAATTGGGCCAAACGCTTAAACGGTACACATATCAAACAAA
>ERZ856578.451-NODE-451-length-84460-cov-14.374447_pt1 | contig 84460 bp, 94 predicted proteins | sample MGYA00514384_ERZ856578 | MGnify/ENA primary metagenome ERZ856578 (study PRJEB29103, sample SAMN06111958) | human gut metagenome | biome: human gut; feature: ankylosing spondylitis patient; material: healthy_person | host: Homo sapiens | place: China:Hangzhou... | reverse complement strand
TTTTGCACCCTGCAAAATCAATGCCCCGCCGCTAGGCGACCACAATCTTGGCCTAATATTTCTTTTACCTACTTTTCTTCATAGAAAAGTAGGGCCCCGCCGGCGAGGCGTACAGGCTGTCACCCTGCGGTGATTCCGCGACGCCGAAGGCAACTACAATCTTGCCCTAAATAAATATCTTTTGCTTACTTTTCATCACAGAAAAGTAGCCTACGCCCTCCCCACATCTTGTACCCATCCGGCAGGGCGGCCACTATTTACGCCGCAGGGCAATAAAATCCCGCAAAAACAGTAGCTTTTTCTTGACAGAGGGACAAGAATTAAGGTATAATCCAAAATTGCAGGGTCATCTCTACCAATAGCGCGTTGGTACAGGTGGCCGACCACATCAGGCAGGCTCCCGCGCCGGGGCCGCCGCCAAGACCCGGAAGGAGGGGAAGAACGATGCTCAGAACCTATCAGCCTAAAAAGAGACAGAGAAGCAAAGTCCATGGGTTCAGAAAGAGAATGGCTACCGCTAACGGCCGCAAGGTCCTGGCCCGCAGACGCGCCAAGGGCAGAGCCAGACTGACCCACTAAGAAAGATGCCCACAGCGCCTATGCCGTGGGCATTGTTTTTAGTCTTACCGCACATACCACAGGGAACTGAAAACGCGAAGGCAGCGGTGTGAAAGGGACGCCCTCTCCTCTTTCTTCTCAGTCCGGCACGCCGCACTACTGCCCGCTTCTCCCGCGGCGCAGGGAAGGGACCCAAACCATGAAAACCACCGTCATCATCAAGAAAAACCGCGATTTTACCCGCATGTACCGCCGGGCAAAGACAAAAACCGGCCCGCTGCTGGTCACCTACTGTGCCCGCAACCGGCTGGGACATAACCGCATCGGCATCACCGCCAGCAAGCGCGTGGGCGATGCCGTCCGCCGCAACCGCGCCAAGCGCGTCATCCGTGCCGCCTATACCGGTTTGGAGCAGCAGCTGCCCCAGAGCTATGATTTCATTTTTGTGGCCCGCAGCCGTACCGCCCACTGCAAAATGCAGCCGGTACAGCAGGCTATGCTGCAGCAGATCACCGCATTAACGGCGGCGCCATCCGCGGTGCGGGAGGCGGGACAGACATGAAGCGGCTGTGGCAATTCCTAAAAAAAATATGCAGCGAGCTATTGATCCTGCCCATCAGGTTCTACCAGAAGTGCATCTCCCCCCTTATTCCTCCCAGATGCCGATTTTCCCCCACCTGCTCCTGCTACGCGGTCACGGCGCTGCGGCGCTTTGGCCCCATCCGGGGGAGCCTGCTGACCCTGTGCCGTGTGGCACGGTGCCAGCCCTTTGGCCGCCCGGGGTACGATCCGGTGCCCCAGCGCTTTTCCCTGCGCCCCTTTGCCGGCGCCGAGCAGGAAAAGCAGCAGGCGGCGCACCCTTCCCAGCCCCCTGTCGGAGAAAATACCGGCGAGGAAACTATTCCCCATGAAAATGGGAACGGAGGACCATCCTTATGAATTTTATTATGACAGTTTTCGGCTACCCCTTTGGGTGGCTGATGTATGGCCTGTACCACCTGGTAAGCAATTACGGCGTGGCGCTGGTGCTCTTTACCCTCATCGTTAAGCTGCTCCTGTTCCCTCTGGGCCTCAAGCAGCAGAAATCCACCGTAAAGATGCAGATCATCCAGCCCAAGATCCAGGAGATCCAGGCCAAGTACAAGAATAACCAAGCCAAAATGAATGAGGAGCTGCAGGCTCTGTACGCCAAGGAAAACTACAACCCCATGAGTGGCTGCGGCACCCTACTCATTCAGTTCCCGGTCATCTTTGGTCTGTTGGATGTAGTGTACAAGCCCCTGACCCACCTGCTGCGCTTCTCCAAGGAGACCATCGCCGCCCTCACCGAGGTCGCGGGCACCCTGGGCATCGCCACCACTGGTTATGCCCCCCAGATCAGCATTTACCAGAGCGTTATGCAGAATCCCGCCGCTTATTCCAGCGTAGGCGCCGATGTCATCGCCAAGATCCAGTCCCTTGATATGGGCTTCCTTGGTATGGATCTTTCCGGCACCCCCAACCTGCCCTGGCAGGGTGGCTGGAACTGGCTGGTCATCATCCCGCTGCTCTCCGGTCTTACCGCGCTGCTTTCTTCCATCATTTCCATGAAGAACAGCCCCAATATGGGTCAGGCCGGCGCCAGCATGAAGATGATGATGTATATCATGCCCCTCATTTCCATCTGGTTCACCTTCATGGTGCCAATCGGCGTAGGTATCTACTGGACCCTTTCCAATGTGTTCGGCTGTGTTCAGTCCCTTGTACTCAATAAGATCTACAACCCCAAGGAAGTAGCCGAAAAGCTGCAGGCCGAGGCCAAGGAGCGTGCCGAGCGGGAGCGCCAGGAGCGCATCGAGGCCAAGAAACGGGCCAAGGAAGCCCTGAAGAACGGCGAAAAGGTGGAGGATACCACCTATCTTTCCGATAAGGAAAAGATAAAAGAAGCCCGCCGCCGCTATGCCGAAAAGTACGGCGATGAATACATCGATGATTGATGCCGCCGAATAACGAGGTAACTGAATATGATAAAAGAGATCATTGCTACCGGCGTGGATGCCAATGCCGCGATCGAAAGCGGTGCCCTGCTGCTGGGCCTGCCCCGTGAAGAGGTGCAGTTTGAGATCATTGACCTGCCCCGTAAGGGCGGGTTCCTGGGCTTGAAGAAGCTGCCCGCCAAGGTGCGCGTATGGGTGGAGCTGCCCGATGAAAAGCCCGCCCGGAGCGAAAAGCCCCGCCGGCAGGAGGCCCCCAAGAAGGAACAGAAAGCCGAAAATAAGCCCGCCGCCCCCAAGGCGGAAAAACCCGCCCGGAGTGAGAAACCTGCTCCCCGCGTCGAAAAGCCCATCAGGGTCGAAGCCGAAAAGCCCGCTCCCGTGGAGATAGAGCCCACCGGGGAGGTGCGCGCCAAGGTGGAAAAGGCCGCCGCCTATGTCACCGAGATCCTGAAGGCCATGGGCCTGACCGACTTTACCCTGACTCCCCGCTACTACGAGGAAAATGTCCGCCTGCAGCTTTCCGGCGAGCAGATCGGCGGCGTCATCGGCCGCCGGGGCGAGACCCTGGATGCCATCCAGTACCTGGCCAGTCTGGTAGCCAACCGCGGTGAGGGCGAGTATATCCGCCTTTCCATCGATAGCGGCAATTACCGTGAAAAGCGTGCTCGTACCCTGGAGGCCCTGGCCCGCAAGCTGGCCAACCAGGCTGTGCGCACCGGCCGCAGCATCACGCTGGAGCCGATGAACCCCTATGAGCGCCGCATCATCCATGGCGCGGTTTCCACCGTCAAGGGCGCTACCAGCTCTTCCACCGGTGTGGAACCCAACCGCCGTGTTGTGATCAGCTCCACCGTACCGCCTACCGGCGGCAAGGAAGGCAGCCGTGAGGGCGGCCGTGGCGGCCGGAATGGTCGTGGCGGCAGCCGCCGCGGCAACGGTGGCCGTGGCAACGGCGGTGAGCGCCGCAGCCGTCCCGCCGGTGAGCGCCGTCCCCGCCTGGAGGATCCGCCCGCTATCGGCGGTCCCGTCCGCCGGGAGCAGGCCGAAACCGCCCCCAAGAGTGAAAAGAGCGCTGTGGAGCAGGAGATCCTCTCCGCGAATACCGGCAAGCGCTACGGTAAAATTGATATCTAATCCCCACAAAAGGCCCCCGGATCTTTCCGGGGGCCTTTTGCGTCCCAATTATACCTTGTGTAGGGAAAAAGTCCCGCACCTGCAAAGGCCAGGCAAGCACGCCTACCCGGCGTGGGGTTGCTTTTCCATGAAGAAAAGTACCCCCCTGCGGCGAGCGCCTCCTGCAAATTCCTCCCCTTCCCCGCATAGGAATGGGATAAAGCGGATTAAAAGGGAGGTCATGTGATGAAAGGGATAAAAAAGCTGCTGGCGGCAGGACTGGCGGGGCTGCTGCTTACCGTGCCCGTGGGCGCCGAGGAAACCACCTGGGAGGAGATCCCCAATGCCAATATCCCCGCGGCGGTGATTCAAAAGGAGGTGGCCGAGGCCGAAGGAATGCAGGTGGCACTTTCTCTGCCGGTCAAAAGCGCTATTCTCATCGACCAGAACACCGGCACTGTGCGGTACGAGATGAACGCTGATGAAAAGCTGCCCCCGGCCTCCATCACCAAGATCATGAGCCTGCTGCTGTTTATGGAGGCATTGGACAGCGGCAAAATAGCCCTGACCGATACGGTATCCTGCAGCGAGGCGGCTGCGGGCTTTGGCGGCAGCCAGATATGGCTGAAGCCCGGCGAGGAGATGACGGTGGATGACCTGCTGAAGGCGGTAGCGGTGCAGAGCGCCAATGACGCTACCGTGTGCCTGGCGGAATATGTGGCGGGCAGCGAGGAAGCCTTTGTGCAGCTGATGAACCAAAAGGCCGCCGAGCTGGGCATGGAAAATACCCACTTTGCCTGCTGTGCCGGGCTGGATAATGAGGGACATTACAGTACCGCGCGGGATATTGCCCTGATGAGCCGGGCGCTGCTGCGGTACCCCAAGATCACCGATTACACCACCATATGGATGGATACCCTGCGGAACGGCGCCACCAGCCTGGTGAACACCAACCGTCTGGTGCGCTTTTACCAGGGCGCCACGGGGCTGAAAACCGGCACCACCAATGGGGCGGGCTGCTGCCTTTCCGCCAGCGCCAGCCGGGATGGCCTGGGGCTTATCGCGGTGGTGCTGGGCGCCGGCAACAGCAATGACCGCTTTGCGGCGGCACGGGCCCTGCTGGATTGGGGCTACGCCAACCTGGCCGCGGTGAATATCACCCCGCCGGAGCTGGAGCCGCTGGCTGTGATCCGCGGTACCGCTCCCACGGTGGAGCTGACTGCCCAACCGCCCGCGGAAGGGATCGTCATCCCCAAGGGCCAGCGGGAGGCCATGACCCAAACGGTGAACCTGGCCGAAAGCCTGGAGGCCCCCATTGCCGCCGGAACCGAGGTAGGTACTGTGACCGTGACGGTGGAGGGCCAAACGGTGGCCAGCTATCCGGTGGTAACGGCTGCCGCCGTGGAGCGCATGACCTTCGGCCGGGCGTTCCAGCGGCTGGGCCAGGGACTGCTGGCCATGGGGTAAGGCCCCTTGCAAAGGCATAGTGAGCATGCCTACCCGGCGGGGCCTACTTTTGTATGTGCGCGTCGTCGCGGGCTTTGCTCCATGTCGGGTCGCTATCCCTATGGGATAGGCAACCCTCCAACGCTCCGCCGCTCCTCCTTTCCCCAGCGGGCCTTGCGTCCCGCCGGGGGCCCCATACCAAAACACACTTGGGGCTGTGCCCCAAGACCCCCTTGCCGCTAAACTGCGGCTGGATACGAACGATGCGAAGCATCGTCCGTACAACGCCGCAGATACGCTCTCAAGGTGCCTGCGGCGCATTATATGTGGGGTAACTGCAAATCGGCAGCAGAAAGCTACCACCGAAAAGCATGTGCGTCCTTGTCAAACGAAGGTAATGAACTTAAAAACTTTCCCCACAGCCGTTCCGTAAATGTGGAGGACTGTGGGGAATACATAGCTGGTTTCGGTTTTCAATGTTACCGATTGACCTCTTTTTTATCGGTGCGGCCCAGCAGGTAATCCACGCTGACATTGTAAAAATCGGCCAAGGCGCAAAGCACCTGTGGTGGCAGCATCCGGCCGCCACTTTCGTAATAGGCGTAGGTGCGCTGCGGCACATTGATGGCCGCACCCACCTGCTGCTGAGTCAGATCAGCATCTTCCCGCAGGTCGCGGATCCTTTGGTATTTTATCATTACGATCACCCCAGGGACAGTATAGGGGTGAATAAATTGTTCTATTTATAAAATGAACATATTGTTCTAAAATGATTTGTGAAAGGAGATGCTCAAAGTGGGAAAAGAGGAATGCATCCAAATTATGATGATACAGGATAAAATCATCGCGGCACAGCAGGAGTGTGAAGAAGCCTGCCTGCAAAGTGATACACCGGATTACCGAATGCTGTACTTTAGGCTTTTTGCCCGAATGGAGGAAGTGCGAAAGCTGCTGGAGCTGAGATAAATCAAAATAAAAAGCCCCCGCTGAGGGGGCGGGGGTCAGGGCAGCTCCGGTTCCCGGCGGATGTGGAACAGCGCCCGGAGCAGACCGGAAAGCAGGCGTGGGCTGCGGTAAACTACAACCTTCATACAGTTACTCCTCCTTTTGGCAAGTGACGGCAGCTAACGGCGGCAGCGAAAGCCAAGGATCACCAGACCGATGGCCGCAAAGACCAGCGCGGTGCGCAGCTCGCCGCACAGGGCCAGCAGCACCCCCAGCCCAAAGGCCATGCAGCACAGCGCCAGGGGGCAGTCGCCCCGGCGGGGAGAACGCCTGCGATACATGGCCTCTCCCCCTTCCCTTTCGTTGCTACGCTATCCTATGCGGCCGGAGGGGAATGGGTGCAGGGGCTATGCCTGCTTCCCTTTGGGGCAGAATATCGCCCGCAGCAGAAAAAACAGGGTGGCGGAAATGACTGTGCCAAAAAGGTTCATCAGGATGTCATCCACATCAAAGCTGCGCCCCACTATGGGCTGGATCAGCTCAATGGCAATGGTGGCGCACAGCCCCGCCAGCACCGTGCGGCCCCAGTTTGCCTGCGGCCGGTACAGTGGGTATAAAAGCCCAAAGGGCAAAAACAGCAGGATATTATCACGGTTTTCCGTTGTGAAATTCCGGAAAAAGTCAAAGGAAAAATCGTAATCCATCACAAACCACGGCAGCCCGCCCTGGGAGGGCCTGCCGTAGAACAGCAGATAGTAGAGATCGGAAACGGGGTACAGAAAGATGGTAAAGACCAGCAGCCCCGCGAAATAGCACGGGAACAGCGAACGCAGCACCACCCGCCCGCCGGGCAGCGCGGGCTCTTTTTTGTGCAGCCGCAGGGCATACCACACCCCGGCCGCCAGCGCAAAGGGCAGCGCCTGCAAAAAATATCCCGCCACGGTAGCAAAGAAAAAGTATTGGAAGGTCATGGGTATCCTTTCTTGGTGCAGGGAATGAAAAATCAGCCGTTTTTGATCTGCCGCTTGGTGATGGTGACCTTGCTTACTGTTGCGGCATCGCTGCCGTAGTCGACTTCATAGTAAATGACGACCACCTGATCCCCGCAATTGTAAATATCCCCGAAAAATCCGGAAAGGCCGCTGTCCGGCTCCCCGAATTTTTCCAGCACCTCACTGCGGGGCGTTCCCTCCTTGATAGCTTCATAATCCTTTCGGGTGGGCTCCCCGCTGCCGCAGGCGGCCAGCAGCGCAAGGCACAGAACGGCGGCCAGTACAGCCGCTGCAATGATGCGATGTTTCATAGAGTACTCCTTTCTGAAAAGACAAGGGACGACAGCCCGGGAAAACTCGTTCCTCCCGGGCGCCGCCCCTCTTACAGCCTCATAAGATCGGAAAAATGCCGCTTACCAGTTCTCGATCATCATATCCCGCAGGTGATAGGGAAGGTCCTCCGGCTCGCAGGAAAGGGTGAAGACGATCTGAACATCCTGGGTGGCCCGCAGGCTATCCAGCTTGTTTACCATCTGGGTAAAGGCCTCAAAATCACGGCCGCACATCTTAAAGACGGGGTCGATGTAAATGTGGGTGATATCATAGTTGCCGGCCAGCAGCCCGGTGATGAAGCCATAAACGGCGTCATAGCCCGCAATGGCGTATTCATCGGAATAAACCAGGCGTGCAGCACTGCTGATCTCATAGGTCAGGCGGACATCCTTTTCGATGACGACAACATAACCCTTGCTCTCCTTTACGGCTTTGTTGGCCATTTCCACTATGGCCTTGGTCTTGCCACTGCCCTTGTGTCCTACGATTAACTGTATCATACTTATGATCCTCCTTGGAATTTGGTGGTTGCAGACTATTCTTCCATGGGCGTCGCCCAAAGTTGATAAAATTTATTCTCCCAGCTTTTCCAAAAGCTCCTGCCGCAGCGCCTCATAGCCGGGCTTGCCCAGCAGGGCAAACATATTCTTCTTATAGGCCTCCACGCCGGGCTGGTCAAAGGGGTTGACCCCCAAAAGGTAGCCGCTGATACCGCAGGCCAGCATGAAGAAGTACACCATGTAGCCGTACTCCTCCTCATTGATGGCCGGGACCTCCAGAACGAGGTTGGGCACGCCGCCGCGGGTGTGCGCCAGTATGGTGCCCTGCATCGCCCGCCGGTTGATCTGCCGCATCGCCATGCCGGAAAGGAAATTCAGCCCATCCAGGTTTTCGGGGTCCTCCTCCACCGTCAGATCGGCGGCGGGGGTGATAAAATCAATGACCGTCTCAAACAGGTTGCGGCTGCCGTCCTGGATAAACTGTCCCATCGAGTGCAGGTCGGTGGTAAAGGCCACCGAAGCCGGGAACAGCCCCTTGCCGTCCTTGCCCTCGCTTTCGCCGTACAGCTGCTTCAGCCACTCGCCCATCTGGGTAAAGCGCGGCTCATAGCTCGCGTAGATCTCAATAGCCTTGCCCCGCCGCAGCAGGATATTGCGCAGAGCGGCATAGCGGTAGCAGGCGTTGGCGGTAAAGTCCTCATTGGCCAGCTCGGTCATCGCCTTTTGGGCGCCGAGCAGCACCGCGTCAATATCGATCCCGGCCACGGCCATCGGCAGCAGGCCCACCGCGGTCAGCACCGAATACCGTCCGCCTACATCATCGGGAATGACAAAGGTCTGCCAGCCCTCCCGGTCCGCCAGCGATTTCAGCGTCCCGCGGGCGCGGTCGGTGGTGCAGTAGATGCGCTCCGCCGCCTCCTTGCCGTAGCGCCGCTCCATCATGCCGCGCAGCACACGGAAAGCCAGCGCCGGCTCGGTGGTGGTGCCGGATTTGGAAATGACATTGAGGGAAACCCGCTTGCCCTCGCACAGCGCCAGGATCTCATCCAGGTAGCTGCCGGAGAGATTGCACCCCGCGAAGTAGATGGCAGGGCCATCCTTGCCCAGGGCGTTATAGTAGGGGCTGCGCAGCAGCTCGATGGCGCTGCGGGCGCCCAGGTAGCTGCCGCCGATGCCGATGACAACCAGCACATCGGTGTCGCTGCGGATCTTTTTGGCCGCCGCGTGGATGCGCGCCAGCTCCTCTTTATCGTAGTCCCGCGGCAGGCTGAGCCAGCCGTGGAAATCACTGCCCGCGCCGGTGTGCTGCCGCAGCTGACGAACAGCCGCCGCCACCTGGGGGGCCATGCAGTCCATTTCATGGGGAGAAACAAACCCCTCCAAATACTGTTCCCGTAAAGTAATCGCCATTGCTCCAAACCTCTTTTCGGGTAAGATATTATTCCACCTATATTTTACCCTAAAACCGGCAGGTTTGCAAGTGTTTACCGCTCTGTGGAAAACTTTGTGGAAAGTGTGAAAAGCCGGAATGACGGCCGGCTTTTTTACAAGGTGTATATTTTTATGTCCCCGCGGCCCACAGCCTCCCCTGTGCAAGGGGAGCTGGCAGCCGCAAGGCTGACTGAGGGGTTGCCGGCAAAAGGTAATAATTTTATCTCGCCTTCGGCGGGGCGGAGTCACCCTCCGGTGACTCCGCCCCGCCGACAGGCGACCACCATCTTGACCTAAAAAGTCTTTTGCCCACTTTTCCTCATATGGAAAAAGCAAAACCGCCATGCCTTTCGGCACAGCGGCTTTCTTTTTATTATAGGCTTGCTTACGCGGCGGGAGTCTCGGTGTTCTCCTCTGCGGTGGTATCATCGGTCGCAGCGGGCACAATGATCTCGCTGATATCGGTGTAAGCGGGGGCGGGGTTCTGCTCCTGCAGGTACTGGCCCACATTGTTGAAGGTCACGGCGCGGTAAATGTAGCCGTAGCCGTACTGGGCAACATATTCGGAGTAATCCTCGGTATCCATCTCGGTCTTAAAGTACTCCTTCACATCGTCCTCGGTGGCAAAGAGGTTCACATCCTCAGCAATGGCCATCATCACCATGTACTGGGAGATGGTCTCGCGGATGTTCTCCTCATACTTGGTGCGGAAGGCCTCCTCGCTCTCCACACCGTAGTAGTAGTTCAGCAGGGTAGAAAGCTCCATGCTGTACTGCAAGGCGGAGAACTTCAGCTGCTTGATCACAATGGTGATCTCGTTATCCACCAGCTTTTGGGGCACTTCGCTTACGGGGCAGTTTTTCAGTATGGTTTCCATCATGGCGTCATAAACCTGGCTGTCGCGCAGGTCCTTGGCAATGGTCTGACGCATGTTCTCTACGGAGGTATAGCCATAGTCGTCCTTCAGGTTATCCTTTACAAAGTCATCGGTCAGCTCATAGGTGTGGGTCACAATGATCTTGTTGATGGTCACAGTAAAGACGGCATCCTTGCCGGAAAGCTCGGTGTTGCGCTCATAGGGGTCGGGGAAGGTCACTTCGATATCGAAGGTCTCGCCGGGCTTGTGGCCGATGAGCTGCTCCAGGAAGTTGTCAATGTAGCTGGTCACGCCGATGGTCACCTCGGTGCCGGCGCCATTGGTGCTGCCGCCCTTAAATTCCACACCGTCCACCTTGCCCACATAGTCGATGTTGATGGTATCGCCATCCGCTACCTCGCGGTCGGTAATCTCTTCCTTATAGGTGTGGCTGGACATAATGGAATCGATCTTCTTCTGGATGTCCTCTTCCTTTACGGTCACAGCGCTCTCGTCATACTGGATGCCGGTATACTGGCCCAGCGTCACATAGTCCTTGGCGGTAATGCCATCAAACCGGCCGTCAGTGGTCAGCCCCAGGCTGTAGTTTACGGCGGCGTCGCCGTTGCCCTGCTTGCTGCTGCAGGCGGTCAGGCCCACGCACAGCATCAGCGCCATCAGCATGGCCAGTACTTTTACAAATCTGTTCATTTCGCTTCCTCCAAATTAGCGGCCGTCCGTTTTCGGCGGCGTAATATCGTTCCCTATTATAGCGGGTTTTGCCGCGCTTGTCTACCAAACTGCCAAAATCTTTACAGCAGGTTCATTATTTTTTACAGGATTTAGCGGCAGCGTGGTGCCGCACAATCCAAAAGCCACCCTTGTGCAAGGTGCGGGCACCGCCCCCAAGGCTCCCCTGTGTAAGGGGAGCTGGCACGGCGCAGCCGTGACGGAGGGATTGACAGTAAAAGATAATAATTTCTTCTCGCCTGTCGGCGTCGCAGAGTCACCGCAGGGTGACAGACTGTACGCCTGCCCGGCGAGGGGTTACTTTTCTGTGAAGAAAAGTAACCAAAAGTCACTCGGGGAGGACCCCGAGACCCCCGACGCGTCGGTACACCCCGCCCGGAAACACTTCGTATTCCCGGAGCGGGATTAGACGACGCTTATAAGGTGTTTATTTTAATTCGGTTCCTGCAAGGTCCAAAATAAAATGCGCCGCAGGCACCTTGAGAGCGTATCTGCGGCGCTGTACGGACGATGCTAAAGCATCGTTCGTATCCAGCCGCAGCTTAGCGTTAGGGGGTCTTGGGGCACAGCCCCAAGCGTATTTTGGTTCCTTTTGTACGCACAAAAGGAACGCCCCGGCGGCGAGCCGTACAGGCCTTCACCCTTCGGTGACTTCGTGACGCCTTTAGGCGACTACAATCTATCCCCGCCGGGCAGGCGTACCGGCCTTGCACCCTGCAAAATCAACGCCCCGCCGTTAGGCGACTACAATCTTGACCTAAAAATTCTTTTATTACTTTCCTTTACAGAAAAGGAATGCCCCCGCCGGGTAGGCGTACCAGCCGTCACCCTCCGGTGACTCCGCCCCGCCGCCAGGCGACCACCAACCCGCCCCAAAATATCATAATAAATCCCAGCAAGCTTTCCCCTAATAAATCCATATCCTATATAAATCTCACCCAGCAAACCCCAATCCTGTAAACTTTCCATTAAAAAAAGTGAAATATTAACCTCTCACATGCAAAAAAGGGGCGATTTGCAGGGATTAGTGAAAGGACTTTTTTCACCGGCAAAAAATTCTTTCTCATCGGCCCCTCTCACCGAACCAAAACCGAGAGCCTTTCGGCCCCACCGGTCAAACAGGGGCGCCGGTTAATTTTTTCTTCAGCAGACCTCATCGGGCAATTTGGGGGTCTGCCTTAAGCGGGAACCTGCCTCCCACCGCACCTTGAAAATTGAATACAACCATGCCGCTTCTTGCGCCGCCGCTTTCGGTATATTATAATGACGGAAGAAGGCGAGGTGCGCGTTTTGTATGACAACGCTGTTTGATTATTTGTCGTGGCGGGGCGATCTCCCCCTTTCGGCCGATCCCTTCCATGAAGTGGATGGGGTGATCCTGGCCCGCTTCACTTATATGCCCTTTCACCGCGTGCTGCAGCGGGATAGCCTTACCCCCACCACGGTGGAGGCGGTTTGCCGCGCCCTTTTGGCCCTGCCGGATATTGAAACCGCCGTGCGCCGCCGCGGCGATACCGATCTGCTCCGGGCTCTTGTTGAATCCCCGCGGTATAAGGGGATGGAACTGACCGCCTATGCCGACCGCCTGGATGCCGAAAGCCAGACCCAGTTTTCCGCCATTACGGTAAAGCTGGAGGAGGGCCACTACTGTGTGGCCTACCGCGGCACCGATAATACCCTCATCGGCTGGAAAGAGGACTTCAATATGGGCTTTGTCTGCCCGGTGCCGGGCCAAAAACTGGCGGTGGACTACCTGCAAAAGGCCGCCCGGCGGCTCCCCGGCCGGCTTACCGTCTGCGGCCACTCCAAGGGCGGCAATTTTGCCGTTTACGCCGCGGCTTTCTGCGGGGAGGAGATCCAGGACCGCATAGAAGCGGTTTACAATTACGATGGCCCCGGTTTTGATAGCAAAGTCCTCTCGGAGCCGGGTTATCAGCGCATCTGCAAAAAAATACAGACCTTTGTGCCGCAGTCCTCGGTGGTGGGCATGCTGCTGGGCCACGAGGAAAAATACACCATCGTCCACAGCGAGCAGACCTTCCTCCAGCAGCACGATACCTACTCCTGGGAGGTCCGGCAAAAACATTTCCACTACCTGGATACCGTGGATAACAGCAGCCGCTTTGTGGATTACACCCTGAAGGCCTGGCTGGCCCAAATGACCCCGGCTCAGCGGGAGCAGTTTGTGGATGCCATCTATGAGGTGATGCGGCAAACCAATGCCCACACCCTCCACCAGATGAATGAAAACTGGCTGGCCAGCGCTGCCAGCATCCTCAAATCCGCCAAAAACATGGATGAGGAGACCCGCCAGGCCGTGACCCATGCGGCGGGGCTGCTGCTTTCCTCCGCCAAGGATGGTCTGCTGCGGGTGGTACTGGAGCAGGAAGCCGAAAAGGGCGAATAAACAGGGAAAGCCGGTGCTCTGTCCATTTTGGGACGCCGGTTTTTCCCCTGCCTCAGAATCTGATCCGGCCCCCATCCCCCCGCACAAACTCCTCCCAAAGCAAAAAGCCCCCATCCCATCCCAAGAAAGGCGGCGAAACCATGCCGACGATCTCTGTCCAAACCACCCCCTCCTACCCCATCCTCATCGAGCGGGACCTGCTGCGAAAAGCCGGCCAGACCCTGCTGCCGCTGCACCCGCCCTGCCGGGCGGCCCTCCTCAGCGATGACACCGTTTTTTCCCTTTACGGGCGCGCGGTGATGGATTCGCTGGAAGGGGCCGGCTACCGGCCGGTCCGCATTTCCCTGCCCGCGGGGGAGACCGGAAAAACCTGGGCCGTCCTGGGCGATCTGCTGGAGCGGCTGGCCGAAGAGGGGCTCTCCCGCGGCGATCTGCTGGTGGTTTTGGGGGGCGGTTCCGCCTGTGATGTGGGCGGACTGGCCGCCGCCCTGTATCACCGGGGGATGGATGTGGCTTACCTGGCCACCACGCTGCTGGCCGGAGTGGATGCCGCCATCGGCGGCAAGACCGCGGTAGACCTGCCCGTCGGGAAAAATTTGGCCGGGGTCATCCGGCAGCCGTTGGCCGTCCTCATTGATCCCGATTCTCTGAAAACGCTACCCCCATCGGCCCTGGCTGATGGCATGGCGGAAGCCATAAAAACCGGCGTACTGGCCGGGGAGGAGCTGTGGCCGCTGGTGGCCGCTCCGGAGCCTGATTATGAGGCCATTCTTTGCGGCTGTGCCGCCTATAAAGCGGCGATTATTTCCCAGGAGGCGCAGGATACCGGCATACGGCTTTCCCTCAATTTGGGGCATACCATCGGTCACGCGGTGGAACGGCACAGCGGCTATACCCTTTCCCATGGGCGGGCGGTGGCCATCGGACTGGCCAGCATGGCCCGGGCCGGGGCTGCCCTGGGCTGGTGTGATTCCATAACGGCGGAGCGGATAAAAACCGCGCTGAAGCGGCGGGGGCTGCCGCTGCGGTACCGCTGCCGCCCGGAGGAGCTGCTGCCCTACCTGTGGAGCGATAAAAAGCGGCTGGGCGAGGAGCTGACGGTGGTGCTGCCCCAGCGGATCGGCTGCTGCACCCTGTGGAAAATGACAAAGCCCCAGCTGCTGGGGCTGCTGCGGGAGGGGCTGTAAGTCCCCCGCGGGAAATACATTTTGAAGTTTGTACAGGGTGGAAGCGGGAAGGCGCCGCAGGCGTTTCGGGCGCAGCCCGAAACCGGCGGCGAAGCCGCCGAGACCGCCGAAGGCGGTCTGCCTGCGGCGCCCCGGCTCCCGGCCGGCAGAAAGCCTGCCGAGGAAAGCGATCTATCCCCCCAAAAGCCCGAAACCAACACAAATTGACCGAGAGGAGAGATTGCCATGCGGTACGGCTTAATCGGGTGGCCGCTGGGCCACAGCATTTCCCCGCAGCTGCACCGGCGGCTGGCCGGGGTGGAATATGACCTTCGCCCGCTGCCGGAAGCGGAATTTGAGCGGTTTATGCGGGAGAGGGATTTTTCGGCGGTCAATGTGACTATCCCCTACAAACGGCGGGTGCTGCCCTATTGCGCCCAATTGACCCCGGCGGCCCGGCGCTGCGGCAGCGTCAACCTGCTGATAAAGGGCCGGGACGGCACCCTGACCGGTGATAATACCGACCTTGCGGGGCTGGAATTCCTGCTGCGGCAGAATGGCTGGGTGCTGACCGGCCAAACGGTGGTCATCCTGGGGAGCGGCGGTACCGGCCATACGGCCAAAGCGGCTGCGGAGGAGCTGGGGGCGGCCGAAATTGCCACCGTGAGCCGCACCGGGGAGCTGAACTATGAGAATCTGGCCAAACGGTTTGGCAAAAGGGAATTTTATCTCATCAACACCACGCCGGTGGGCATGGCTCCGCAAAGCGGGGTTTCCCCGCTGGACCTGCAGCGGTTTCCACGCTGCAAGGGGGTGGCGGATGTGATCTACAATCCCCTGCGGACCCGGCTGTGCCAGCAGGCGGCGGAACTGGGCATCCCCGCGTGCGGCGGGCTGCTGATGCTGGCGGCCCAGGCCGCTGCTGCCGAGTACGCCTTTGGGACGGCGGTGCCGGGCGAAGAAACGGTGCTGCGGGTTTACCAGGAGCTGCTGGCCGAACGGCGGAACCTGGTGTTCATCGGGATGCCGGGCAGCGGCAAGACCACCATAGGGCGGCTGGCCGCCCAGATGCTGGAACGGGAGTTTATAGACTGCGACGAGGAGTACCTGCTGGAGTACGGCATCACCCCGGAGGGGGAGCTGCTGGCCCACGGGGAGCTCTACTTCCGGGAGCGGGAGGAAGCGCTGCTCCGGAAGCTTTCGCCCAAAACCGGCTGTGTGATCGCTGCCGGGGGCGGGGCCATCCTGCGGGAGGAAAATGTGGAGGCCCTGCGGGAAAACGGCCTGCTGTGCTGGCTGCGGCGGCCGCTGGAGCTGCTGCCCACCGAGGGACGGCCGCTTTCCACCGACCTGCCGGGGCTGTACCGGCAGCGGGAGCCGCTGTACCGGGCTGCGGCGGATTTTAGTGTGGAGAATACCGGCCTGCCAAAGGCCGCGGCGGAGGCCGCGGCGCGGGGGCTGGATTTGCGATAGAGGAAAGCCGGTGCGGCGGGGAGGCCCGCAGGGCAAGCCGTCCGCGGGACGGCTTTGGGGGGCGGCCGCAGGCCGCCCCTACGGCGGCGGAGCCGCCGGCCCTGCGGGCCGTAACCGGGACCCTACACAAAGGAAGGACCGGGCGGGATGCGGGCCCGGCTTTCCACAAAAATTTGCCGAATGGGGGAAAAGCATGAAGCTGTTTATCATCAACGGGCCCAACCTGGATATGCTGGGCATCCGAGAGCCGAGAATTTACGGGAAGGAAAGCTATGCCGACCTGGAGAATTATCTGCGCCAGAGCGCAAAGGAGCTGGGGCTGGAAATAGAGATATTCCAATCCAACCACGAGGGCGCGCTCATTGATGAGGTGCACCGCGCGTATTTTGAGAAGGCGGACGGCATTATCATTAACGCGGGGGGGTACACCCACACCAGCGTGGCGCTGATGGACGCGCTGCTGGCGGTTTCGCTGCCGGTCATTGAGGTGCATCTTTCCGACCCCAGCCGCCGGGAGGAATTCCGGCACCGCAGCTATGTAGCGATGGCGGCCAAGGGCAGCGTGGTGGGGCTGGGCTTTACCGGGTACCGCCGGGCGATGGAGCTGCTGATGGCGCTGGCGGAGTGAGCCTTTTGTAAAGGCATAGTAAGCGCCGCTGCCCCCTGAAAAGGGAGACCATGGGTCGCGGCGGCTGGTGTGCGGGACCGCGATTTGTCGAGGAGGGGCCTGCGGACGGCGATGGAAACGGTGTTATGATCCCCTGCCAAAATGGGAGCCGCAAAAGCCCCTTGATTTAGCGGAAAATCACATTGACTTCACCGATGCAGCGTGATAAAATTGGTAACATATTTTTTGGGAAAAGCGTGAGCTTTTCGCCGCGAGGGAGTGAATTTTGATGAGCAATATTCCGGAGCTGTTCGGCAGCCTGGTCTTTAATGACACGGTGCAGCAAAAGCGCCTGCCCCACGATACCTACCGCCGCCTGCGGCAGATCGTTGCCAGCGGGGAGCCGCTGACCCCCGATGTGGCCGATGTCATTGCCAATGTGATGAAGGCCTGGGCGCTGGACCACGGGGTGACCCACTTTACCCACTGGTTCCAGCCCATGACCGGCATTACCGCCGAAAAGCACGACAGCTTCCTGACGCCGGCCGGCGACGGGGTCATCATGGAATTTTCCGGCCGGGAGCTCATCAAGGGCGAACCGGATGCCAGCAGCTTTCCCAGCGGCGGCCTGCGGGCCACCTTTGAGGCGCGGGGCTACACCGCCTGGGACCCCACCAGCCCCGCCTTCATCAAGGATGACTGCCTGTATATCCCCACGGCCTTTTGCAGCTACACCGGCGAGGCGCTGGATAAAAAGACCCCCCTGCTGCGCAGCATGCATACCCTCAACCGGGAGGCGGTGCGCTTCCTGCGGGCGATGGGCTGGGCCGATGTGACCGCCGTGACCCCCACCGTGGGCGCGGAGCAGGAGTATTTCCTCATCCCGAAGGAGCTGTATGAGCAGCGCCGGGACCTGCGCTACACCGGGCGGACCCTCTTTGGGGCGATGGCCCCCAAGGGGCAGGAGCTGGATGACCACTACTTTGGCACCATAAAGCCCCGGGTGATGGCCTATATGAAGGAGCTGGACGAGGAGCTGTGGAGGCGGGGTGTGATGGCCAAGACCGAGCATAACGAGGTGGCGCCCGCCCAGCATGAGCTGGCCCCGTTCTTTACCACCACGAATATAGCCGCCGACGGCAACCAGCTGACCATGGAGCTGATGCAGCGGCTGGCCCAGAAGCACGGCATGGTGTGCCTGCTGGCGGAAAAGCCCTTTGCGGGGGTGAACGGCAGCGGCAAGCACAATAACTGGTCGCTGGTGACCGATACCGGCCGCAACCTGCTGGACGGCGGCAGCGACCCGGCGAACAACCTGACCTATCTGCTGATGCTGGCCGCTGTAATAACAGCGGTGGATGAATACCAGGCGCTGCTGCGCATTACCGTGGCGACGGCCGGCAACGACCACCGGCTGGGCGCCAGCGAGGCGCCGCCAGCCATTCTTTCCATCTTTTTGGGGGAGGCGCTGCAGAACACCCTGATGCAGGCCGCCTGCGGCGAGGGCAGCACCGCCGCCGCCCGCCGGGAGCTGGAGATGCGGGTGCCGGTGATGCCCCATCTGCGGCAGGATGACAGCGACCGCAACCGGACCTCGCCCTTTGCCTTTACCGGGAATAAGTTTGAGTTCCGGATGCTGGGCAGCAGTCAGTCCATCAGCGACCCCAACACGGTGCTGAATACCGCCGTGGCGGAGGTTCTGGGGCGGTTTGCCGACCGGCTGGAGCAGAGCGGCGACCGGGACGCCGAGGCCCGGAGCCTGCTGCAGGAGACGCTGGAGCAGCACGGACGGATCCTGTTTAACGGGGACGGATACAGCGAGGAATGGCAGCAGGAGGCGGAACGCCGGGGACTCCTTAACCTGCGTACCGCGCCGGAGGCCTTTGCCCACCTGACCGAGGAAAAGAATGTAGCGCTTTTCGCGAAGCACGGCATCTTTACCGCGGCGGAGCTGACCAGCCGTCAGGAGATTCACTATGAGACCTATGCCAAGTGCATCCGCATAGAGGCCGCCACCATGGCAGAAATGGTGCGGCGGCAGATCCTGCCCGCCGGGCAGGCAGCGCTGCGGGAGCTGGGACAGACCAGCCGCGCCAAGCAGGAGATCTCTCCGCTGCTGAGCTGCAAGGCCGAGGAGCTTTTGGGCACTCAGATTGCCAACTACAACGATATGCTGCTGGCCGGCTGCACCCTGCTGGAAAACCTGCTGCGGGATTTCCCCAGCGGCACCGAGGAGCAGAAGGCGCTGTACGCGCGGGACCGGCTGCTGCCCGCCATGAACGAGCTGCGGCAGGCCGCCGACGCGCTGGAGCAGATGTGCCCTGCCCACCTGTGGCCGATGCCGACCTACGGCGAGCTGCTGTATGGGGTGTGAGCCGACAATTTAACCAAAGAAGAGGCCGCCCTTTTGACACGGAGGGCGGCTTTTCATCATCTGCTGACAAATAATTTCCTGTATGGGGTTTACATTTCTTTGGGAACAGGTTATAATGAGACTGTACGGAGAAAACATCTGACCAAAAGGAGGGACCCCCATGAGGAAATGGATGATCCTGCTGGTGGCTGCACTGGTGCTGTTGCTGCTGGCGGGCTGCGGAAAGGAACCGGCTGTGGCCGGACTGAGCAATGAGGAATTCCACCAATCCTTTGCCGAGGACTACGCCCGGCCGGTGAGCAACATCACCGAAATCACCGAGGAAAATGGCGGGTGGAGCCTGAAAACCGATTCCGGCGCTTCCATTACCGCCATGAAGGACGGAACGGTGGCCTGGGCCGCGGATATTGGCTGGAACTACGGCTACGGTAAAATGGCACTGGTGCAGCAGGAGGACTGCTATCTGCTGTACGCCCATTGCAGCCAGGTGGCGGTAAAGACCGGCGACACCGTGAAGCAGGGAGATAAAATCGGCGAGGCCGGCAGCACCGGGCATACCGATAACAGCGTCATGGTGGGAGTGTACCGCTTCCCGCTGGAGGATGTGGCGCTGGTGACCGGCGCTGACGGGACGGTGAGCGGTTTTACGGTAAATGGAGAAGAACCCTTAATGGGAGTAGAATAACGGCAGATAAAACGACCCCCGCCCGAAAAAGGGCGGGGGTTTTTGCACGGTTTGCGGTGGGGGAGGGAAAGCGGGGCGCAGCCCCGCCCGCCGTAGGCGGGCGACACGAGCGAAGCTCGTGTGTTTCGGCGGAGCCGAAACGGGCGGCGCCCCGAATTTGCGGTTTGCAGGGGCTGGCCCAGGCTGGGGCCGGGATTTTGAGCGGGTGAAAATGCGGGGCGAAAATCACTGCTTTTCCGCTTCGGCGCGGCGGCTGGCGGCTTCGCGCTCCACCTCTTCGGCTTCGGCGGCGACCAGCTTGCCGCTGAGGGCTTCCCATTGCAGCAGGCGCTCGTGACGGCCGATGGCATTGACCTCGGCGCGGTCGAACAGGCGGCTGGCGCGTTCGGGATAGGTGCGCATGAGGGCGCTGTAACGAACCTCATTTTTGAGGAAGGCCTGGTAATCGCCGGTGGGGGCTTTGCTATCCATCTGGAAGGGGTTTTTGCCCTCCGCCTTACGGCGGGGATCGTAGCGGAACAGATTCCAGTAGCCGCACTCCACGGCTTTTTTCATCTCGATATCGGCATTGATCATGCCGCCGCGGATGCCGTGATTGATGCAGGGGGAGTAGGCGATGATGAGGGAGGGGCCGGGGAAGCTTTCGGCTTCCCGGAAGGCCTTGAGGGTTTGGTTGAAATCCGCGCCCAAGGCCACCTGCGCCACATAGACGCTGCCGTAGGTCATCATCATGTAGGCCAGGTCCTTCTTAGTGCCCTCCTTGCCATTGGCGGCAAACTGCGCCACGGCGCCGGTGGGGGTGGATTTGCTCATCTGGCCGCCGGTATTGGAGTAGACCTCGGTATCAAAGACCAGGACATTGACATCGGCCCCGCTGGCCATGACATGATCCAGCCCGCCAAAGCCGATATCGTAGGCCCAGCCATCGCCGCCCAGGATCCAGTTGGATTTTTTGCTGAGGAACTGCTTGTGATGCAAAAGCTGCTGGGCGCGGGGATCCAGACTCTTGGAAAGGACATCAATGAGGGTATCGGTAGCGGCGAGGTTCGCTTCGCCGTCCTCCAGCGTGGCAAGGTAATTTTCCAGCACCTCTTTTTCGTGCGGGGCCTCGATATCGCCGACGAGGGCTTCGGCTTCCCTTATCAGGCGCTTGCGCATGGTATCCTGCGCCAGGTACATGCCGTAGCCGTATTCGGCGTTATCCTCGAAGAGGGAATTGGCCCAGGCAGGACCTTGGCCCTTCTCATTCTTGGTATAGGGGATGCCAGGGGCCGAGCCACCCCAGATGGAGGAGCAGCCGGTGGCATTGGCGATATACATGCGCGGACCAAACAGCTGGGTGAGGAGCTTGGCATAGGGGGTTTCGCCGCAGCCGGCGCAGGCGCCGGAGAATTCCAAAAGCGGCTGCCGGAACTGGCTGCCCTTGACGGTATCGGCGCCGAACTTTTGCATCACGGCGGGCTTGGGGGTCAGCTCGCGGCCGTAATCGAAGTAGACCTGACGGGGCTTTTCGCCCTCCAGCCGGGCCATGGCCAGCGCCTTTTGGCCCTTTTTGCCGGGGCAGATGCCGACGCACAGAGTGCAGCCGGTGCAGTCCATTACGCTGGTGGTGATGGCAAAGCGGTGATCGGCTAGACCGGTCATGGGCAGGGAGGGCATGCCGGCGGGGGCCTTTTCAGCTTCCGCTTCGGTCATGGCGATGGGACGGATGACGGCGTGGGGGCAGACCAGTGAGCAGAGATTGCACTGGATGCAGTTTTCCGGCTGCCAGGTGGGGACTTCCCGCGCGATGCCGCGCTTTTCGTACTGGCTGGTGCCCAGCGGCAGGTGGCCGTCCTCCCGTCCCAGGAAGGTAGAAACGGGGAGGTCATCGCCCTTTTGCAGGTCGGCAGGGATCTGGATGCGGTTGACATACTCGACCAGCTCGGGATCCCGACCGGTGGCATAGAAGCTGACGAAATCGCCGCGCTGGGTGGCCCAGTGGGCGGGGATGGGCACTTCCCTGGCATCGGTGAAGCCGCGTTCGATGGCGGCGTGGTTCATGGCCACGATGTCATCACCCTTGGCGCCGTAGGCGCGGGTGGCGGCATCCTTCATGAACTGGAGGGCATCCTCCTCCGGGATGATGCCGGTAAGACGGAAGAACGCGGCCTGCAGGACGGTATTGACGCGGCCGCCCAGCCCCAGCTCCTTGCCGATGGCGTCGGCATCGATGGTATAGAGGTGGATGTTATTTTTGGCGAGGTAGGCCTTGCCGTCGCCGGTGAAGCGGCGCTCCAGCTCCTCCATGCTCCAGCCGCAATTGAGCAGGAAAATGCCGCCGGGCTTGATATCGTGCACCATATCGTATTTGCCGAGGTAGGCGGGATTGTGGCAGGCCACAAAGTCGGCCTTGGTGACGAGGTAGGTGGACTTGATGGGCTCCCGGCCGAAGCGCAGGTGGCTGACGGTCAAGCCGCCGCTCTTTTTGGAATCATAGGAGAAGTAGCCCTGGGCATAGAGATCGGTGTGGTCGCCGATGATCTTGATGGAGTTTTTATTGGCGCCCACGGTGCCATCGGAGCCGAGGCCCCAGAACTTGCAGCAGACGGTCGCCTCCGGCGTGGTATTGGGGGCTTCGGTCTCCAGCAGCGAGAGGTAGGTGACATCATCGGTGATGCCGACGGTGAAGCGGGGCTTTTCGCCGGTTTTGCCATTGCGGTACACCGCGAAGATCTGGCTGGGGGTGACATCCTTGCTGCCCAGGCCGTAGCGGCCGGTGTAAATGGGGATACTCTCGAACCGGCTGCCGCGCAGCGCCGCCACGACATCAAGGTACAGCGGCTCGCCGATGGAGCCGGGCTCCTTGGTGCGGTCCAGCACGGTGATGGAGCGGACGGTTTCGGGCAGGGCACGCAGCAGGTGCTCCCGGCTGAAGGGACGGTAGAGGCGGACCTTGATGAGGCCGGCCTTTTCGCCGCGGGCACGCTTATAATCGATGACTTCCTCGATGGTCTCGCAGACCGAGCCCATGGCGATGATGACCTCCTCGGCATCGGGATCGCCGTAGTAATCGAAGAGGTGATAATTGCTGCCGATCATGGCGTTGATCTTATTCATGTAGTCCTCCACCACGCGGGGGAGGGTATCGTAGAACTGATTGGCGACCTCGCGCTCCTGGAAGAAGATATCGGGGTTCTGGGCACTGCCGCGCAGCACGGGGCGGTTGGGGGAAAGCCCGCGGTACCGGAAGGTATCCACCGCGGAGCGGTCCATCAGGGCCTCCAGCTGCTCATCGCTCCACACCTCGATCTTCTGGATCTCGTGGGAGGTACGGAAGCCATCGAAGAAGTGCAGAAAGGGGATGCGGCGCTTGATGGCCGCGAGGTGGGCGATGGGGGCCAGGTCCATGACCTCCTGCACGCTGCTGGTGCACAGCATGGCAAAGCCGGTCTGCCGGCAGGCGTAGATATCGCTGTGATCGCCGAAGATGGAAAGGGCGTGGGTAGCCAGCGCGCGAGCTGAGCAATGAATGACGCAGGGCAGCAGCTCGCCGGCCATTTTATACATATTGGGGATCATGAGCAGGAGGCCCTGCGAGGCGGTGAAGGTAGTGGTAAGGGCGCCCGCCGCCAGCGAGCCGTGGACCGTACCGGCCACGCCGCCTTCGCTTTGCATCTCGATCACCCGTACCGGCTCCCCGAACAGGTTGTTGCGCCCGGCGGCAGCCCACTCGTCGGTCAGCTCTGCCATGACGCTGGAGGGGGTGATGGGATAGATCGCCGCGACATCGGTGTAGGCGTATGCCACATGCGCCGCGGCGCTGTTGCCATCCATGGTTTTCATGCTTCTGTTCATCGGTAAGTACCTCCCGCATGAGATGAGATGTTTGTCATTTTTATAACAGCAATGTTATAATTTTGACGAATATCTCCTTATTTTTTGTTGCTTTATTACAATTTTAGCATTTTCCCAGAGGGGAGTCTATAAATTAGATTTTTAACAAGTTAGAATTTCCCTGTATTATAATGCGTTCTTTTGGTGCAGTTGAACCAAAAGGAGAGGGCGGCTGCGAAAAGTTGCGGCCGGGAGCGGGTTATTCTTGGAGAAAATACACAAACTGACAGGGCCGGGCGGCGGGGGCATGCAGCCGGCCGGGAAGCTGCACAGTGGCAGGGCGGGCCGCAGGCCAAACCGCCCGGAGGGCGGTTTCAGCGGGCGGAGCCCGCTGCGGCGATGCGAAGCAGCGCCGGGCCTGCGGCCCGGGACCGGCCCCCTGCAGGGTCCAGCCCCATCCCGCCAAAACAGACCGCACCCGGGAAGCGATCCGGTAAGGGTATCATCCCCGGAAAAAACGGGTTTCATCCATAAAAAATTTACACTCTTTTTCTTGTGGTCGGGCGGGATATCGTCTATAATAGCAGTATAGTGCTAAAACTGCGCCAACAACACAGATAAAGGAGAGCGGACGGCTATGGCAAGAGATATCGGCATTGATCTGGGTACGGCCAATACCCTTATTTATATGAAAGGCAAGGGGATCATTCTGCGGGAACCGAGCGTAGTCGCGGTGGATATCCGTAATGATACCGTGAAATTTGTCGGCGACGAGGCCAAGGAGGTCGTAGGACGCACCCCGGCTTCCATTGTGGCGGTGCGCCCGCTGAAGGACGGCGTGATTGCCGACTTTGATATTGCGGCCAGCATGCTGCAGCTCTTCATCAAAAAGACGCTGGGCAATGTGACCTTTAACCGACCCCGGGTGGTCATCTGCATCCCCAGCGGGGTAACGGCGGTGGAGCGGCGCGCCGTGCGCGAGGTCGCCTTTAAGGCGGGCGCCAAGCAGGTGGCCATAGTGGAAGAACCGATGGCGGCGGCCATTGGCGCGGGCCTGCCTGTGGCCGAGCCCACCGGCTGCATGGTGGTGGATATCGGCGGCGGCACCGCGGAGGTGGCGGTCATTTCGATGGGGTCCATCGTGGCCAGCCGCAGTGTGCGCAGCGCCGGGGATGAGTTCGAGAAAGAGATCATCGCCTATGTGAAGCGTAAATACAATGTTCTCATCGGCGACCGTACCGCTGAGGAGATCAAGATCGCCATTGCCTCCGCCGCGCCCTATGAGGGTGAGGAGCCCTATTCCGTAATGGGCCGCAACCTGGTGGATGGCTTCCCCAAGGAAGTGACGCTGACCCCGGCCGAGATCCGGGAGGTGCTCAGCGAGCAGATCGGCGTCATCATTGACGCTATTTTGACCACACTGGAGCGCACCCCGCCCGAGCTTTCCGCCGATATTCTGGAGACTGGCATTACCCTGGCGGGTGGCGGCGCTATGCTGCACGGCATGGATAAGCTGGTGGCCCAGCAGACCGGGATGCCGGTATTCATAGCGGAAGAGCCGCTGGACTGCGTGGCCCGCGGCACCGGCGCCATTCTGGAATCGCCGGAAACCTTCTCCCGCACCCTGTTCTTCGATAACCGCCCCAGCCGCTAACGGGATGGGAGTGACCCAAAAAGGAACGATACAGCATGAACGACTTTTTCCGCAGTAAGACCTTTAAGATCATCGCTGTGCTGCTGGCCGCGGTACTGGCATTCTTTCTGCGTGCGGTATATACCGGCGGGCTGATGCCCGCCCTTTCCCATATCGGCGGGGCGGTGGCTACCCCCTTTGGCGAGTTTTTCGCGGGGATCGGCAACGGCATCCAGGATTTCTTCCAGCCGATTTTCCATGGGCGGGAGCTGCAAAAGGAAAATGAGGACCTGCAGAAGCTGGTGGATGAGCTGACCCGCCGCCAGGCCGACTATGACGAGCTGAAAAACCAGAATGACCTGTACCGCCGGTTCTTCAGCATCAGCGACAGCAACGCCGACTACACGCTGGAGCCTGCCACCGTTATAGCGCATGTGCCGGATGATCCTTCCGGCTCCTTTATCATCAATATCGGGCAGTCGCAGGGCATTACCTCCGGCATGCCGGTCATTACCGAAAACGGCCTGGTGGGCATTGTGGGGCGGGTAAGCGAGCGCTACTGCCGTGTGCTGACGCTGATGGATCCCGCAGTCAATATCGGTGTGCTGGACAGCACCACACTGGATACCGGCATCCTGACCGGGGACGCGGCCATGAGCGAGGATAACACCGCCCGGCTGACCTACCTGCGGCTGCAAAGCGAGGCGGCCGCCGGGGATCTGATCCTGACCAGCGGCTACGGCGAGCAGATCCCGCAGGGGCTGACGGTGGGCTATCTTTCGGAGGTTTCGCTGGCGGCGACCGGCCTGACGCTGGAGGGAGTCATTGATCTTTCCGCCCGGCCGGAAAATGCCCGGCAGGTCTTTGTCATTACCGATTTTACTGTGACCCAGACTCCAAGCGAGGAGGTCCCCCCGGAGGAGACGAACCCGTAAACCAAGTTTTTCCCTTACCGCGGGGACGCGGCGGGACCCGGTCGGGGCGCAGCCCCGGCGGCGGAGCCGCCGACCCGGCGCGGAGCGCCGGGGACCCCAGCCGCAGGCTGGGGTGGGCTGCGCCCCGAAAGCCAGGTCACGGGAAAATTTATGATTTAGCAAAGGAGGCGCCGCATGGAGCTTTACCGCTGGTATATCCTGAAATACGGCGCCTATGCCCTGCTGGCGGTGGCTTTGTTCCGGCTGCAGTCCATCCCCGGCCTTTTGGAGATCGGCGGGGTGCGGCCGCTGCCGGTGGCGGCCTTGGCCATTTTGGTGGCCACCATGGAGCGGGAGCTGCCCGGCGTATTGTTCTGCATCTTCTGCGGGTATCTGTGTGACCTGTACAGTGTGGCGCCCATGGGCTTTTATATGCTGTTTCTCACCATTTTGGGGTTGGCCGCCGGGCTGATCATCCGCAATTATTTGCAGTCCAGCCTGCCCATTATTATGGCGGCGGTGCTGATCGCGGCGTTTTTCTGTCGGCTGGTGCTGTTTTTGTTCCGGTACCCGCTGGCGGGGGTAACGGGCGCGGCCCCGGTGCTGCTGCGGTACGATCTGCCCCATGCCGTTTATTCGGCGGTGCTGGCGGTGCCGCTGTATTACCCGGTGCGGGCGCTGCACCGCATGGCGGAGGAGCGCACCGATACCCGATTGTAACGATGAGATGAGGAGCCTGTGCACAGGCCCGCCCCCTGCACAGACCCTCCCGCAAAGCCAAGGAAGAAAGGAGCCGACCATGTACCCCACCGAGAGAAAACGCTATATCATCCTGGGCGCTGCCATCGGCGCCGTTTTTCTGTTTTTTGTGGTGGTGATGATGCTGACCCAGCTGCGGGATGGCGAGGACTACGCCCGCCAGGCGGCCCAGGGCATTTCCATCACCCAGCAGACCTCTGCGGCCCGCGGGGAGATCGTGGATGCCACCGGAAAGGCCTTTACCGGCAATACCACCATCTGCAATATCACCATTGATAGTAACTACTTTACCGAGCAGGAACTGAACCCCCTTTTGCTGACGCTGGTCGATATTTGCCGGGACTATGGCTGTGAATGGCGGGATGAGCTGCCTATCAGCACGGAGACGCCCTACACCTTTACCGGGGAGGAAGCCGCCCTGCGGGCCCTGCGCAGCAAGCTGCAATTAAGCGAGGCCGCCACCCCGGAGGATGCCCTGTACTGGCTGCGGGAGCTCTATAACTTGAATGACTACACCGATACCGATGTGCTGGACCGGCTGCGCAGCCGCAATAAGATAGAGGGCCTAAGCGATGCCGAGGCGCTGGACTGGCTGCGGAACTTCCGCAAGACCCCCGACGCCACCGATGAGGAGCTCCTTTCCTCCCTGCGGACGCAGTACCGTATGTACCGCTACACCCAGGAGGAGCAGCGGCTGCTGGCGGGGATCCGCTATACCATGACGCAATCGGAATTTTCCAGCTACAATCCCTATACCTTTGCCACCGATATCAGCGATGCGCTGCTGGCTGCCATTAAAGAAAGCAGCAGCCGTCTGCCGGGCGTAGATGGTGTTACCGTCCCGGTGCGCACCTACCTGACCGGCAGTCTGGCTTCCCATGTGCTGGGGGTCACCGGGTCCATCAGCAGCGAGGAATACAACAAGCTGAAGGAAGCGGAAAAGACCTATTCCCTCTCCAATCCCTCCGGCTACCGCATCAGCGATACGCTGGGCAAAAGCGGCATTGAACGGGTGATGGAGGATGAGCTGCGCGGGCAGAACGGTCTGCGCACCGTGGTGCAGGATCAGGAGGGCAATGTCATCCGGGTGGAAGAAACGGAGGAAGCCGTGCCCGGACACACCGTGCAGCTTACCCTGGTGCAAAGTGTGCAGGCCGCCGCCCAAAAGGCTCTGGCCGATCGTATCAGCTACCTGAATAACAATGCCCCCGCCACCCGCGGTAAGGAAGCCGAAGCGGGCGCCGTGGTGGCCATTGATGCAAAAACCGGCGGTGTCATTGCCATGGCCAGCTATCCGGATTATAGCCTGGATGAATACTACCAAACCTACTCCGAGATGGTCCGGCAGAGTCCTTCCCCACTGCTGAACCGGGCGACACAGGGCCTGTATACCGTGGGCAGTACCTATAAGCCCGCGGTATCACTGGCAGCGCTGGACACCGGCACCGTAACGGCCACCGACCGCATCAGCTGCACCGGCCGCTACACCTACTACCGGGATTATCAGCCCGTCTGCGAGGGCGTGCACGGCCCCATCAATGTCATTGACGCGCTGCGCGTTTCCTGCAATATCTTTTTCTATGATATGGGCCGCCGCATGGGCATCGAGACCATCAATGAGTACAGCTATTCATTGGGGCTGGGCCATGCCACCGGCATCGAGATCCCCGAGCTGGCGGGCCAGCTTTCCTCCCCGGAGACCCGCGCGGCCATCGGCGAGGACTGGTACGACAGCTACGATCTGCAATCCGCCATCGGCCAGCTGGATAACCAGTTCACCATATTGCAGATGGCCAGCTACACCGCCACCCTGGCTAGCCGTGGCCAGCGGATGCAGGTACACCTGGTGGATAAAATATGGGACTACAATATGAAAAATGTGCTGTACGAGGCGCAGCCCACCGTGGTGGAGACCATAGAGGCTGATGACAGCACCTGGGCGGCCATCCAGGAGGGCATGACCCGCAGCTGCTACAATGATCGCTACGGACGCGGCACCAGCTACGGCACATGGGGCAGCACCCGGGGCAAAACCTGGAGCATGTACGGCGTGGATATCGTGGTGGCAGGCAAGACCGGCTCCCCGCAGCGCGGCGATGGCCTGGTTAATTCCTGCTTTATCTGCTACGCTCCTGCCGATGATCCCCAAATTGCCGTGGCGGTCATCATCGAAAAAGGCTACGAGGGCGACCGTGCCGCACCCGTTGCCAAGGCGGTGCTGGAGGAGTATTTCTTCGGCGAGGACGGCATTTATCATCAAAACAAAGCGGACTACCTGGCCCGGCAAAGCGCCGGCCGGAGTGAGGCTGAATAAGTGAGGTTTTGTTCCCCGGCCCCGGCAGGCGCGCCGGGGAGCTTCTTTTCTGGTCTGTGCAGGGGGCAGGCTGGGGGCCGCAGGCCGCCCGCCGAAGGTGGGCACACGGGCGCAGCCCGTGTCGGCGGCTTTGCCGCCGGGCCTGCGGCCCCCGCCCCTTGCGCAATTTTATTCCTTTGCACCCGCGGCAGCGTGTCTCTGTCTCGCTGCCAGGTGGCGCAATTTGACAGGCTGATGCAAGGGAAAGGCCCTTTGTACTGGAACCTGCACAAAATTTAGCGGCTGGGCCAGCTACCCTTTGCATTTTGGCGGATGATATGATAAGATATTTGTGGTAAAGCTGTTATGCAGCTTATTTTGTTCTGCACGCCATGGGAAAACCAAAAGGAGGCCGGCCGTTGTGCGTAGCATTGTTATGACAGCCGGCTGCAGCGGCTGCGGTACGGCCGCCGTCACCGCAGCGGTGGCCCGGCAACTGGCCCTGCAGGGCAAAAAAGTGCTGCTGGTGGAAGCCACCGCGGGCCTGCGGCGGATGAACCGCCTGCTGGAGATCCGGGAGGAAGGCCTGTTCGATTTTTCTGACCTGCTGGAAGGGCGGTGCGCGCTGGAGAACGCGCTGCTGCCCACCCATATTGCCGGGCTGACCCTTTTACAGGGGCCGTCCGCCATCGATTGGGTACCGCAGGCCGCCCGTGTGCAGCTGCTGCGGGAGGAGCTGAGCGGCACCGAGCAGTACGAGGTGCTGCTGTGGTACTGCCCGCCCGGTGCCGGCGCGCTGCAAAAGGGCCTGCTGCCCGCCGCCGAAACGCTGGTGCTCCTTACCGAGGTGACCCCGCAGAGCATAGAAGCCGCCGCTAAGACCGCCGATTGGTGGGCCGGGCAGGGCGCGCGGAATCTGCGCACGGTCTTTAACCGGGTGGGCCGCCGCCTGCCGAGGGACCTGGGCTATCCCCACCTGGATGCTGTACTGGATGCCATCGGTGCCCGGCTGCTGGGGATGATTCCAGAAGGGGCCGACCTGCCGTACAGCGCCGCCACCGGTAATATTGCCGCCCGCCTGTGCGGAGAAAGCCGCCCGCTGCTGGCCGTTTACCGGCCGTAAAATACATCTTGATCTCAACATTGCCAAAGGAGGCACTTGAAGTATGAATATCGCTCTCATCGCCCATGACGCCAAAAAGGAACTGATGGTCCAGTTCTGCATCGCCTATTGCGGCATCCTCAGCCGCCACAATCTGTGTGCAACCGGCACCACCGGCAAGCTGGTCTCGGAAGCCACCGGCCTCAAGATTACCTGCTTTATGGCCGGCAGCCAGGGCGGCGATCAGCAGATCTCCTCCCGCATCTCCTGCAATGAGATCGACCTGCTGCTGTATTTCCGCAATCCCATCGGGGCCAAGGCCACCGAGCCGGATGAGGCCAGCCTGCTGCGCCTGTGCGATGTCTACAATATCCCCTACGCCACCAATATCGCTTCGGCCGAGGCCATGATCCACGCGCTGGAAAACGGCGACCTGGATTGGCGCGATATCGTCAACCCCAAAAAGTAAAAACCGGCATTTCGCTCCCCCGTTCCGCTATGGAATGGGGGCTTTTGCTTTTCGCGGGGCTGCGCCCCGCACCTGCCTTCAACAGGGACTTCCCTTTTCCCCAAACCTGTGCTAAAATAAACCACAGACCGGCGCCATTGCCGCCACTTTACCTAAGGAAGGAAGATCCACCCTATGGCCATCCTCACCACCCGCCCCCGCGGCACCAATGATTTTCTCCCCGCCGAGACCCCCCGCTGGCAGTATGTCGAGCGCACCCTGCTTTCCACTGCGGCGCTGTACGGCTACGGCGAAATCCGCACCCCCACCTTCGAGCATACCGAGCTGTTCCAGCGTGGGGTAGGCGATACCACCGATGTTGTCAATAAGGAGATGTATACCTTTACCGATAAGGGCGACCGCTCCATCACCCTGCGCCCGGAAGGCACCGCCGGCATCTGCCGCGCCGCCATCGAAAATGGGCTCCTGGGCGATGCCCTGCCCCTCAAGGTCAGCTATGTCATTAATTGTTTCCGGTACGAGAAGGCCCAGCGCGGCCGCTTCCGCCAGTTCCACCAGTTCGGTGTGGAGTGCTACGGTGCCACCCAGCCCGTTACCGATGCCGAAGTGATCTCCCTGGCGTGGGAGGGCATGCAGACCCTTGGCCTCAAGGACCTCACCCTCGCCATCAATTCCATCGGCTGCCCCACCTGCCGCGCCGAGTACCACAAGGCCCTGCGCGCCTATTTCGAGAGCCGCCGGGAGGATCTGTGCGAAACCTGTAAGGAGCGCCTGGAGAAAAACCCCATGCGCATTTTGGATTGTAAATCCCCCGTCTGCGGAGAGATCGCCAAAGGCGCGCCCCGTGTGCTGGATTATCTGTGCGATGACTGCCGCAGCCACTTTGAGAAAGTACAGACCCTTCTGAAGGATGCCGATATCCCCTTCACCGTCGATGCCGGCATCGTTCGCGGGCTGGATTACTACACCCGTACCGTCTTTGAGATCTCCATTCCCGGCTTCCCCGCGCTGTGTGGCGGCGGCCGCTACGGCGGGCTGAGCAAACAGCTCGGCGGCCCGGATGTGGAGGGCATCGGCTTTGCCATGGGTCTGGAACGGCTCCTCATGGTGATGGAGCAGCAGGGCTGCGATTTCCCCGAACCCCAACAGTGCGATCTTTATATTGCTTCGATGGGAGAGGCGGCCACCGAGGAGGCGTTCCGGCTGACCACCCAGCTGCGGCGGGAGGGCTATGCCGTCCAGTGCGACCTGATGGGGCGCAGCGTCAAGGCTCAGATGAAGTATGCCAATAAGATCGGCGCCCTGTATAGCATGGTGCTGGGCGACAGCGAGCTGGAAGCAGGCTCCGTCCAGCTGAAGCAGATGGCCACCGGTACCGCTAAACCCATCTCTCTCCTGCACTTCCTCCCGGAATTTGAAACCGAGATGCAGAACGGCTGGTTTGCCGCCGCGGCCGAAGCCGCCGAAAATGTCGATTGCTGAAAACTACCCTCGCCAAACAGGTACAGTGCCTGCCGGCGAGGGCTTTCTCTTGGACTATTCCTGGGTACAGCATCCGATTCACTCGTATGGAGTCTTTGTTGCGCCAAAAAATGATAGACCTGGCAGCATGACTTTCTATTGTTGGTTTGCAGTTACCCCGCATAAAATGCGCGGCAGGCACCTTATTAGCGTATCTGCGGCGCTGTACGGGCGATGCTTTGCATCGTTCGTATCCAGCCGCAGCTTAGCGTTAGGGGGTCTTGGGGCGCAGCCCCAAGTGACTTTTGCCTACTTTTCTTCATAGAAAAGTAGGCCCACGCCGGGCAGGCATACTTGTTCAGCTCTTGCAAAAGGCTCCGCCCCGCCGTAGGCGACTGCAAATTATTCTTAATCGGCTTTTATTTCTTTCTGCCGCAGCCAATGACACTCGCTGCCTTTTCTTTTTGCAAAACCTGCGGCAAAACCCTTTGACACCGTCCCTATTCGTGCTATAATAAATTGTTAATAAATCAAATTCCGCTTTCTCGGCAAAATGAGGAATTCCCCCGAAAAAGCGCTATTCCCCAAAACAAAAGGAGTGCAAAATTTATGGCAGATACCATGAAAGGTCTCAAACGCACCCACTACTGCGGCACCGTCACCCCGGAGATGATCGGCCGGGAAGTGGTGGTATGCGGCTGGGCACAGAAAACCCGCGATATGGGCACCCTCGTCTTTATCGATCTGCGCGACCGCACCGGCATCGTCCAGCTGGCCTTCGATGATAAAACCGATCCCGCCCTGCTGGCCAAGGCCCAGAAGGTCCGCGCCGAATATGTGCTGATGGCCCGCGGTGTCCTCCGTCAGCGGGAATCCGTCAATCACGAGATCCCCACCGGCGAGGTGGAGGTCTATGTCACCGAGCTGCGCGTGCTGGCCGAAAGCAATACCCCGCCTTTCGCCATCAGCGATGACAGCCGCGGCGTCAAGGAAGACCTGCGCCTCAAGTACCGCTACCTCGATCTGCGCCGCCCCGAAATGCAGAACGCCATTGCCATGCGCCACCGCATCGTTAAGATCGCCCGCGATTACTACGATACCAACGGCTTCTACGAGATCGAGACCCCCATCCTCATCAAGTCCACCCCGGAGGGCGCCCGCGACTACCTGGTGCCCAGCCGTGTGCAGCAGGGTAAATTCTATGCGCTGCCCCAGTCCCCCCAGCTGTATAAGCAGATTTTGATGTGCTCCGGCTTCGACCGCTATATGCAGATCGCCCGCTGCTTCCGCGATGAGGACCTGCGCGCCGACCGTCAGCCGGAATTTACCCAGATTGATGTGGAGATGTCCTTCATTGATGAGGAGGACATCATGGCCATGAACGAGGGCTTCATGAAGCGCATCTTCAAGGAAGTACTGGGGAAGGACCTCGAAACCCCCTTCCGCCGCATCAAGTACCAGGACGCCATGGATAACTACGGCATCGATAAGCCTGATACCCGCTTCGACCTCAAGCTGCACGATCTTTCCGAGATCCTGAAGAACACCGAATTTTCCGTTTTCTCCGGCGCCATTGCCGGCGGCGGCTCGGTCCGCGGCATTAATGCCAAGGGCGCTGCCGAAAAGCTCTCCCGCAAGGAGATCGATAAGCTGACCGATTTTGTAAAGACCTACCGTGCCAAGGGCCTGGCCTACACCCGCTGGACCCACGAGGGCCGCACCTCCAGCTTCGAAAAATTCCTCACCGAGGAGGAGATCGCCGGTATCCACCAGGCACTGGATGCCGAAGAGGGCGACCTGCTGCTCATCGTCGCCGACGCCAAGAATGAGGTCGTCTACGATGCGCTGGGCCAGCTGCGTAACCACCTCGCCCAGAAGCTCGGCCTCATCGAGCCCGGCACCTTCGATCTGCTGTGGGTCACCGAGTTCCCGCTGTTTGAGTACAGCGAGGAGGAGGGGCGCTACATGGCCAAGCACCACCCCTTCACCTGCCCCATGCTGGAGGATCTCGATAGGATCGAGAGCGACCCCGGTCACTGCCGCGCCCGCGCCTACGATATGGTCATGAACGGCTGCGAGGTCGGCGGCGGCTCCATCCGTATCAATACTATGGAGCTGCAGGAGCGTATGCTGGTCGCGCTGGGCTTCACCCCGGAAAGCGCCGAGGAGCGCTTCGGCTTTCTGCTGGAGGCCTTCCGGTACGGCGCCCCGCCCCATGGCGGCATGGCATTCGGTCTGGATCGTTTGGTGATGCTGCTGTTGGGCAAGGAATCCATCAAGGATGTCATCGCCTTCCCCAAGGTGCAGAATGCCAGCGAGCTGATGAGCGGCTGCCCTGCCGAGGTCGAGGACAAATCCCTGGCCGAGCTGGCCATCAAGGTCGACCTGCCGCAAGAATAAACCAAAATCCCCGCTGTACGGCGGGGATTTTTTCCGGGCTTGACTTTTTCACAGAGGTTCGCTATCTTTGTGGAGAAGGCACTGCGGAGAAAGGGGACGAGAGAATGACGGAGACGGAGATCATCAAGCTGGTGTTCGGGCTATTTTTGGGCGTGGGCGGGGGCGTTCTGCTGCTTTTGGCATTTACCGTCGGTTATCGGTATTTAGTGATGGAGCAGCGCTGCACCTGCCGTACCAACGGTACCGTCATAGGATACAGTGCCGTTTCCTATGGGGGAGAGGGCAGTGCCGTGCATCTGCCGGTGGTGCGCTATACGGCAGAGGGGCGGGAATACCGGGTGACCGGGCCCCGCTACCGGGGGTATGTAAGCCGTACCGTCCGCACACCCCTTGCGGGGAATGCCTGCCGCTGCTATGAGAAAAACGGCGTCCTGCACATCGAGCGCAGCCGCAATTCTATCATCGGAGTGAGCCGCAACCCAATGGCGGAGCAGTACCCCGTGGGAACGGTGCTGCCGGTTTGGTTCGACCCGCAAAAGCCGCAGCGGAGCTATGTGCTGCGCTGCGTGGATAATAGATGGGTCTTCTGGATGCTGCTCCTTTTGGGGGCGGTGCTGCTGGCCGGCTGCATCGGGGTAATTACCCTGCTGTGAGCCCGGAAAGCCCACGCAAAGAAAAAACCGCCCCCGGAAAGGAAGCCTGCCGCTTCCCCTCCGGGGGCCTTGCCATTAAAATTCACTTCGTTTATCCCGCAGCATCAGCTCGGTCAGCGCCGCGGCCGGATCTTTCCCGTTAAACAGAATATCATAAACACACTCGCAGATGGGCATATGAACCCCCAGCTTTTGGGCCAGCGCCGTTACACTTTGGGCGGCGTAGTAGCCCTCCACCACCGCGTGGCGTTCGCCCAGGTCCCCGGCCACATGCTCTCCCCGCCCGATGGCAACGCCGGCCATGTGGTTGCGGGAATGGGGTGAGGTGCAGGTCACGATCATATCCCCCATGCCGGCCAGCCCAAAGCAGGTGTTCTCCTGCCCGCCCGCCGCCTTTATCAGCGAGGAAAGCTCCACCAGCGCCCGGCTCATCATCAGGGCCTTGGCGTTATCGCCGCAGCCCATGCCCTCGGCCATGCCGGCCGCCAGCGCTATAATATTTTTGGCCGCGCCGCACAGCTCCACCCCGGTAATATCGGTGCTGCTGTAAACACGAAAGCTCGGGTTCATAAAAATGCCCTGCACCCATTCGGCAATGGCTTTTTCCGGGCAGGCCGCCACGCAGCCGGTGGGCATCTCCCGCGCTACCTCCTCCGCGTGGGAGGGTCCCGAAAGCGCCGCTACCGCATACCCCGGCAGCTCCTCCGCCAGGATCTCAGACATCCGCAGACCGCTTTCCGGCTCCACACCCTTGGCCACCGTCACCAGCACTGTTCCCGGCGTTAAATAGGGCTTCACCCTTTGGGCTGTCTGCCGCATGGCGTAGCTGGGCGGCGCAAAAACCACCAGCTCACACCCGGCCACTATATCCTCCCGGTGGGTCAGCGCCAGTTCCTTCGGCAGAGGGACCCCTGGCAGCATTCTGTTTTCACCCCGCTCCCGCAGGGTGTTGCTTTCCTCCTCGCAGTAGGACCAAAGGCTTACCTCGTGTCCGTTCTTTTGCAGCAGCATGGCCAGCGCGGTGCCCCACGCGCCGCTGCCCAGTACAGCGATCTTCATTTTGCCTCCTTGCCGGCTCCCCGGCGGGTCTGTTTGCTGTTTTATGTCGGTGCAGGGGGCAGGGCGCAGCCCGCCCCAGCCTGCGGCTGGGGCTTACCGGCGCGCAGCGCCGGTTTGGCGGCTCCGCCGCCGGGGCTGCGCCCCCTGCCTTAGCCCCCCGCGAATTTCCCAAGCCCCTTAAATTTTGTTCTCTTCCCCGCGGGCCAGCCGCACCATGTTCTCCCGGTGCGCCCACAGGATCAGCAGCGTCATCACCGCGGCGCCCCCTACGGGAAATACCGGTTCCACCGCCTGCCCATGGCACCACAGCGCTACCGCCGGGGTCAGCCCCAGCGCAGCTATTATGGAACCAAGCGAAATGCATCGGCTGCACAGCACCGGCACCCCCCACAGGATTACCAGCGGCACCAGCAGGATGGGATACAGCACCGCGATGGCCCCCACCGTGCAGGCAATGCCCTTGCCGCCCCGAAAGCCAAAATACAGCGGCCACATATGCCCCACTATCGCAAAAACCGCGGCCACGCAGCCGCCCTCAAAGCCCGCCAGGTACCGCCCCAGCAGAACCGCCAGCGCCGCCTTTGCCGCGTCCCCGGCAAAGGTCAAAAGCGCCGCCTTTAGGCGGTAGGTGCGCAGCATATTGGTTGCGCCGGTGCCGCCGCTGCCGTGCTTCCGCACATCGTCATGGAACAGCCGGCGGCTCAGCAGCACCCCGGTGCTGATGCTCCCCAGCAGGTAGGCCGCCGCCGCGCACAAGATATATCGTAAAAACATTTGGGTTCTCCTTTGGCAAAAATACGCTCTCACGGGATAATATGGGAATTTTCCTTCTCGGTTATGCCGTGTATGCCGCTTATTGTAGCAAACTTCCCCTGCCGGTTCAAGCAGGTTTTTGTAAATCGTTTGTTTTACTACCTATAAGTTTCTTGTATATCTGCACCTTGGATAATTGGAGCACCCAACGAATTGATGCCCAGCATTTGTTCCTTGCCTTGCTGTGCGCAGAACAAGCTGTCCTCCACATAGGGGACATTTTTCTTCACTTTCCAATCTCGCTCTCACCTCAGCTATGTGTTTTTCCTTTATTGCTCTATCTTGGTTTGTCAAAGGTTCCAGTTGTTCATAAATCGAGTAGACTTGTAAATCATCTAAAATACAAGGATATGCATTCCAAATACCTTGCAACAATGTTAGAAATGTATCCGCTTTACATATATACGCATTTTCATGCTCTATAACAAGCTCTTTTATCTCACATTGGCTCGAAAAAACAACAATAGAGATCATTGGAATATTCATTTTCAGGTACTTCTTTAGCACATTTATATGAGAGTGATTCTGCCAAATAGGGTTATAAAAATGATGCTTTTCAACTTTCTTCGCCCCATACCATGTTTTCCCCGCATATAGCGTAGCCGTCCAATTTCGGTTGTTTTCGTTTCCAAAAATATACCCAGAAAAGTTTTTGCTTTCTATTACAAATAATCCCTTAGTTGTTATATATACGGCATCTATTTCCGCTGTGCTTCCATCTTCTTTCGGGATATATATGTTTCTCAGTATTTTTCCATTTTTTCCAAACAGGTTTATTAGCCTAAGTTTATTTACTATTTTTCTTTCTCCCCATGCGCCAATCATCTTTGGAGTTACAAATAAATCCTTTATTATCCCCATGCTGACCTCCTATGAGTTGTACAAATATTCTATCATAGTTGCATTTAGCATTCAACAAGCAGGCTTTATCACCCACTTTTTCTCACTTCTCCACCTTGTAAATCCCCCCGTTTTACGCTATGATAAAGGCAGCACCCCATCTTGACCACGAGGAGATGTTGACCATGAACCTGAAGCTCAATAATAAGCGCACCATCCTGGTGGGGCTTGCGTTCCTTTCCATCTGCGCCTTTTGGCAGATGTATAACAGCGTGATCCCCAAGATCCTTACCTATACCTTCCACCTGGATGAGACCTACTCCGGTATTATTATGGCGGCGGATAATGTACTGGCTTTGTTCCTGCTGCCGCTGTTTGGCGCCATCAGCGATAGAAACCGCAGCCGCCTGGGCCGCCGGATGCCCTTCATCCTTTGCGGGACAGGCTGCGCTGTCCTGCTGATGATGCTGCTGCCTATCCTGGATAACAGCTACGCCGCCCATCCCTCCGTTTCCAAGCTGGTGCTGTTCATCGCCGTGCTGGGCCTGCTGCTCATCGCCATGGGCACCTACCGTTCCCCGGCGGTCGCCCTCATGCCCGATGTCACCCCCAAGCCGCTGCGCAGCCGCGCCAATGCCATCATCAACCTAATGGGCGCCGTGGGCGGCATCCTGTACCTGGTCATCACCAGTGTGCTGTATTCCTCCAGCCGCGTGGCCGGCCTGGAGCATGTCAATTACCTGCCGCTCTTTGCCATTGTGGCGGGCATCATGGCCGTTTCGGTCGGCATTCTGTTTGCCGCCATTCGGGAGAAAAAGCTGCATGAGGAAAATATGGCGCTGGAAGCCGAGCACCCCGAATGGAACCTGGCCGAGGTAGACGAAAGCGGCAATGAAAAGCTGCCCTCCGCCGTCCGCCGCAGTCTGGGCTTTTTGCTGGCCTCCATTGCGCTGTGGTTCATCGGCTACAATGCCATCGAGACCTGGTTCACCACCTTTGCCGATAAAATGTGGGGTATGGCCTTGGGCGATGCTACCCTGTGCCTAACCATCGCCACTGCGGGCGCCATCTGCTCCTACATCCCGGTCGGCATTGCCGCCAGCCGGGTGGGCCGCCGCCGCACTATTCTGTTCGGCGTACTGCTGCTTACCGCCTGCTTCGGCTCCGGCTATGTCTACACCCTGTTCAATAATACCTTCCACCCGGCGCTGTATGCCCTGTTTGCCCTAGTTGGCGTGGCCTGGGCTTCCATCAATGTAAACAGCCTGCCCATGGTGGTGGAAATGTGCCGCGGCAGCGATGTCGGCAAATTTACCGGCTACTACTACACTGCCAGCATGGCCGCCCAGACCATCACCCCCATTGTGGCGGGCTGGCTGCTGAAGCATGTGAGCTACTCGGTGCTGTTCCTGTATTCCGCCATTTTTGTGGCGCTGGCGTTCTTCACCATGCTGATGGTACGCCATGGCGATGTGAAGGTGGAGGCCAAGCGTGGCCTGGAAGCCTTTGATGTAGACGACTGATTTTCTAAACTTTATTTTCCCCCGGAAGGAATGGCTCCCCGTTCCCGTCCGGGGGATTTTTCTCGGTAAATAATAGTCCCGCAGAAGGCAAAAAATCCCCCCCGCTTTTGGCGTGCGGGGGAGAGGATAGCCTGTTTCTTTTTAGCTGTGGCTGGAATAGTTGGGGGATTCCTTGGTGATGGAAATATCATGGGGATGGCTCTCGATCAGGCCGGCGCCGGTAATGCGGACAAACTGGGCCTTTTCGTGTAGCTCGGCAATGGTGGCGCAGCCGGTATAGCCCATGCCGCTCTTTACGCCGCCCATCAGCTGGAAAATGTTATCGGCCAGGGCACCCCGATAGGGCACACGGCCTTCCACGCCCTCCGGCACCAGCTTTTTGTTGCCCTCCTGGAAGTAGCGGTCCTTGCTGCCGTTCTGCATGGCGGCAATGGAGCCCATGCCGCGGTAGCTCTTAAACTGGCGGCCCTGGTAGATCTCGCTTTCACCGGGGGCTTCCTCACAGCCGGCCAGCAGGCTGCCCAGCATAACGGTATTGGCGCCGGCGGCCAGCGCCTTTACGATATCGCCGGAATACTTGATGCCGCCATCGGCGATGATGGGGATATCGTACTTGGCGGCGATGCAGGCAGCCTCATACACGGCGGTGACCTGGGGGACGCCCACGCCGGCTACCACACGGGTGGTGCAGATGGAACCGGGCCCGATGCCAACCTTGACGCAGTCGGCACCCGCCTTAATGAGGGCTTCGGTGCCGGCGGCGGTGGCTACATTGCCGGCGATGAGGGGGATATGGGGGTACAGACTCTTGATGCGGGAAACGGCCTTGAGGATATTCTCGCTGTGGCCGTGGGCACTATCCAGCGCCAGGATATCGACCTGGGCTTCCACCAGGGCAGCGGCGCGCTCCTCCATATCGTGACTGACGCCGATGGCGCCGGCGACCAGCAGGCGGTTCTGGCTGTCGCGGGCGGCATTGGGGTACTTCTTGGCCTTTTCGATATCCTTGATGGTGACGAGGCCAGTGAGGTGGAAGTTTTCATCCACGATGGGCAGCTTTTCCACCTTGCTGCGCAGCAGCAGGGCCTTGGCTTCCTCCAGGGTGATGCCCTGGGGAGCGGTGATGAGGTGCTCCTTGGTCATCACCTCGCCGATGGGGACATCGAAGCTGGACATGAACTTGAGGTCGCGGTTGGTGATGATGCCCACCAGCTTGCCGTCGGCATCGCAGATGGGAACGCCGCTGATGTGGAACTTGCCCATCAGCCGGTCGGCATCGCTGACGAGATGCTCCGGGGAGAGGAAAAAGGGATTATTGATGACGCCGTTTTCGCTGCGCTTGACCCGATCGACCTGATCGGCCTGCTGGCGGATGGGCATATTCTTATGGATGACGCCGAGGCCGCCTTCTCGGGCCATGGCGATGGCCATGCGGCTTTCGGTGACGGTATCCATGGCGGCGCTGATGAGCGGGGTATTGAGGTAGATATCCCCGGCCAGGCGGGTGCGGACATTGATATCGGCGGGCAGCACATTGCTGTGGGCCGGCACCATTAGGATGTCATCGAAGGTGAGTGCCTCCGGCAGAAATTTGGAATTGTGATCGGTATTCAGCATCAATAAGATCCCCCTTCTATGCTATGCTTTTTGAATGTACTGTTCTGGGTGCCCGGCCGGAAAACGGCGTAGGGCGGCGGGCGCGCGGAGCGGACGAGGGGTGCCGTCCCCGAAAGGGCGGCGCGCCCGAGGCGGAGCGGAGAGCGCCCGCCGGGCTCCTGGCGCCGGGCAGATATTTTTATTATTGTAGTGCATCCGTCCCAAAAGGTCAAGGAAATCTCTCGGCTTTGGCGCAATTCTCTGTTTTCATCAAAGGGGTGGGATAAAACGGGGGCTTTCATGGGGCTTTTGCCCCACGGGGCGTGAAAAAATGATAAAAAAGAGGGTTGACAAGCCTTTTTCCATTTAGTATAATAACCCTTGCGTGATAATCGCGCTTATATGGCGGTATAGCTCAGTTGGCTAGAGCATTCGGTTCATACCCGAAGTGTCGGCGGTTCAAGTCCACCTACCGCTACCATAATGGCCCGGTGGTCAAGCGGCTAAGACACGGCCCTTTCACGGCTGTAACACGGGTTCGATTCCCGTCCGGGTCACCAGATAAAAAAAGACGCCGGCGAGGCGCTTTTTTTATTATTAGGTGATCCCCAAAGACCATACGGCAGACGGAAAACAGGCAGAGAGCGCGGCAAGGAAGGCCGCAGCCCTGCCTGGTTTTTCATTTTGGGCAAAAGGCGCGGAACTGCGGCGGCTGTGCGGCGCAGGCCGGGCGGAGAGGGCGGGCCGCAGGCCCGGCGGCGGAGCCGCCGACACGGGCGGAGCCCGTGTGTTTCGGCGAAGCCGAAACGGCCTGCGGCCCGGACCCATACCTTGCAGAAGACGGCCGAGGAGGGCCGGGCAAGGCAGAGACTAATCCCAGGAAAGGAAGGACCCCCAAATGATCATCACCAAGCTGGAGCAAAGGGATATTCCCGGCTGCCGGGAGATCTACAACTACTATGTGAAGAACACCAGCTTTTCGCTGGAGGAGACGGAGCTGACGGCGGATCAGTACGAGGCCCGGGTAGCAGGCGTGACGGAACGGTTTCCGTTCCTGGTGGCGCGGGATGATGCCGGAAATGTGGCGGGCTTTGCCTATCTCAGTGACTTTAATCCCCGCAGCGGTTATCGCCATACCGCCGATCTTTCCATCTACACGGCACCTGACCTGCGGGGCGTGGGACTGGGGGCGGCGCTGCTGGCGGCCATTGAGGCGGAAGGACGCAAAATGGGAATCACCAATCTTATCTCCATTATTACCGATGAAAACGCGGCTTCCTGCCGGTTTCACGAGAAGAACGGCTTTGTGAAGGAGGGACACCTGCACGATATTGCGGTCAAGTTTGGCCGGCGGTGCGGGGTGTGCTATTACCGCAAGGAGCTGGGATAAAACTTTTTGCCCGGCCGGGCGGAATGTGATATACTGAGAAAAACGGCACGGGAGGAGAAATGATGCAGTATTACCGAATAGGGGAAACGCTGGAGCTGCTGGAAAGTCTGCCGCCGGAGGAAAAGAGCATCCTGGCGGTGCTGTGCCCAGAGGAGCTGCCCGGCGCCCTGCTGCCGCAGGGCCTTACCCCGCCGCAGCCCCCGGAGGACCTGCGGGAAAACCAGTATTGTTGGCTGCATATCAGACAGGGGACCCTGGCGGGGGAGGTGCGCCTGCCCCAACGGGGCGCGCAGTCCGTGCGACGGCTGGCCTTTGCGCTGGCGGGAGAGAGCCTGCTGCTGGTGGACCACAACGGCTATGCTGCCGAGTGTCTGAAGCAGCTGACCCTGCCAACAGGACATGCCTTGACGGCGGATGAGCTGCTGGCGGAGCTGCTGGCGGCCTTGACCCAGAATGACCTGCCGATGCTGCAAGGTCTGGAAAGCCGCCTGACCACCCTGGAGCAGGGGGTGCTGGCCGATGATACCGATAAATTTATTCATAAAATGAGTGCCATACGGCGGGAGCTGAACCGGGAAAACCGCTTCTATGCTCAGCTGGGGGATTTTGCCGAGACGATGCAGGAGGATGCCGCCGAGCTGCTGGGGCATCGGGCCCAGCGCCGGGTGGGATATTTTGCCCGGCGGGTGGGCACCCTGCGCAGCGAAACGCAGATGCTGCGGGAATATGCTACCCAGATCAGCGGGGAATACCAGGCGCAGGTGGATATCCTGCAGAACCGGGTGATGAAGCTGTTGACCATTGTGACAACGATCTTCCTGCCGCTTTCCCTTATTGTGGGGTGGTACGGGATGAATTTTGACATGCCGGAGCTGAGCTGGGAATACGGTTATCCGGTCATCATCGTAGTGGCGGTAGCGGTGGTGGTGCTGTTGGTACGGTATTTCCGCCGGAAAAAGTGGCTGTAAGCCGAATAAATAAAAATGGGGCGCCTTTCCCGGTGGGAGGGGCGCCTTTTTGGGATTTTTGTGAGGGGAAAGGCGGCCGCAGGCCAAATCGTCCGAAAGACGATTTCGGCGGATTCCGCCCGCCGGCCCGCCGAAGGCGGGCGGTCTGCTGCCGGATCCCGGGGCTTGCAGGGAGTAGGGCGGCCCGCAGGGCCGGCGCCGCGCAGCGGCGCCGTAGGGGGCGGCCTGCGGCCGCCTCCAAAAACCGCCCGAAGGGTGGTTTGCCCTGCGGGCCGCTTCCGGTTCCGGCACAGATGTGTGAAGGAGACTGCCGGAAAACCGACCGCCCGTGCGGGGTCAGACCATTTCCTCCAGCATGGCCTCGATGCGGAGGAGGCGGTTGTACTTGGCGGTGCGCTCGCTGCGGCAGGGGGCACCGGTTTTGATCTGGCCGCAGGCGGTGGCTACCGCCAGGTCGGCGATGGTGGTGTCCTCCGTTTCGCCGCTGCGGTGGCTGAGGATGGCCCCATAGCCGGACTGCTGCGCCAGCGCCACCGTTTCCAGCGTTTCGGTCAGGGTGCCCACCTGGTTGGGCTTGATGAGGACGGCATTGGCGGCGCGGCGGGCAAGGCCCTGCTCCAGCCGGGCCTTTTGGGTGACAAAAAGGTCATCCCCGACGAGCTGAACATTTTTGCCGATGGCTTCGGTGAGCTGCCGCCACAGATCCCAGTCATCCTCCCCGGCGGGGTCCTCCAACGAAATGATGGGGTACTTGGCGGTAAGACGGCGCCAGTATTCCAACAGGTCGTGCGGGGTGCGCAGCCGGTTTTCCTTGGGCAGGAGATACATATTGTTCCCGGTCTGCCACTCTCCGGCGGCAGCATCCAGCGCCAGCGCCATATCCTCCCCGGGGCGGAGGCGGCAATCCTCGATGGCCCGCAGAATCAATTCCAGGGCCTGTTCCTCATTTTTCAGCCGGGGGGCAAAGCCGCCCTCATCTCCCACGCCGCATGCCAGGCCCGCTTCCTCCAGCAGGGCGCCCAGCCGGTGGGTGACCCGCACACAGCGCTCCAGCCCATCGGCAAAGGTGGGACAGCCCAGCGGGATGACCATAAATTCCTGGATATCGATATTATTGGGAGCGTGGCGGCCGCCATTCAGAATATTCATCATGGGGCGGGGCAGAGCGGGCCTCCGCCCCGTAAAGCGGGTAAGGTACTGCCACAGCGGCAGGCGGCAGGCAGCCGCGGCGGCGTGGGCCATGGCCAGGCTGACCCCCAAAATGGCATTGGCGCCGAGGTTCGATTTATCTCCGGTGCCATCCGTTTCGCAGAGGATGCGGTCAACGGCTTTCTGGTCGGCGGCATCCCGCCCGATGAGGGCCCGGGCCAATTCGTCATTAACGGCATGGACGGCGGAGCGTACCCCTTTGCCGCCGTAACGGGCCGGGTCGCCGTCCCGTTTTTCACAGGCCTCGTGCCCGCCGGTGGAAGCGCCGCTGGGGACGGCTGCGATGCCTATGGCACCGCTTTGCAGGGTGACCTCCACCCGGACGGTAGGGTTGCCGCGGCTATCCAGGACTTCGAAGCCCTGTACTTTGGTAATGGTGGTATGGGACATGGGTTCCTCCTTTTGGTTTTGCGGGGCAGGCGGGATGGGGCGGCCGCAGGCCAAACCGCCCTCCGGGCGGTTTCAGCGGGCGAAGCCCGCTGGTTTCGGCGGAGCCGAAACGGCCTGCGGCCGCGGCCCGGTCCCTGCTGGGGCCGGGATAGAGATGCCGTTCCCCAAGCCTACCCTCCGCAAAAATTTTTGTTTACCGATAGTTTGCAGATTTTGGGGAGGATTTATGCGGCGAAATGTGTTACAATACAGGCAGAAAGCGGAGCAAGTGTTTTACAAATAGTATAAAATAAACGGATAATACGAAAAATGGAGGAGAAAACCATGAAAAAACAGCTTTTGGCGCTGGCAATGGCGGGGGCCATGCTGCTGGGCGGCTGCCAGCCCACCTACAATGAGAATGATCCCAACTACCCCGGCACCACCCAGCCGGAGCAGAATGATACCCATGGCGATACCGAGAATAAGGACAACCAGTACGATAGCGATTACGGCGTGACCGGGGATGAGAACCTGGGCAACGAGAATAACAATGTTCCCACCGCGGCGGGAGTGGATGTGGAAAAGCTGGCGGGGCTTTCCACCGAGAGCAAGGACTGGGGCCCCGGCGGCCCGAAGGACGAGAAAAACCGCAGCCAGGGCTCGCTGCTGTACAATAAGACCTACGGCCAGTATGATGCCATCTTCCTCAAGGAGGACAGCAACGAGGTGTACCTGACCTTTGACGAGGGGTATGAGTTCGGGCTTTCCGGGCAGATACTGGATACCTTGAAGGAGAAGGGGGTCAAGGCCATCTTCTTTATCACCGGCGATTTTGCCAAGGCGGAGCCGGAGCTGGTGCAGCGGATGATAGATGAGGGGCATGTGGTGGGCAACCACAGCTGGAAGCACCCCAATTACTCCGGGCTTTCGGTGGAGGAAGCGGAGCAGGACCTGATGAAGCTGCACGACTATGTCAAGGAGAATTTTAACTATACCATGCGGTATTTCCGCTTCCCGGCCGGCAACTTTAGCGAGCGGGCGCTGGCGGAGGTGCAGCAGCTGGGGTACAAGTCGCTGTTCTGGAGCTTTGCCTATAAGGACTGGCTGACCGATGACCAGCCGGATGAGGCAGAATCCCTGCAAAAGATTGTGGACAGCGCCTGCCCGGGTATGATCTACCTGCTGCACGCGGTAAGCAAGACCAACGCCAATGTGCTGGCGGATGTCATTGACGGGGTGGCGGCCAAGGGCTTTACCTGGGGCGACCCCAGCAAGATATAATACGCAAAAAGCCCCCCCGCTGCGGCGGTGTGGGCTTTTCTATAATGCCAAAGAAGCGTACAGGAATCTGTTTTGCCCGTTGCATACCGTCCCAGGCGGTGATACAATAATGAAGTCTTTGGGGCGGGCATCCATGCTTTAGTCAAGGCTTTGCGATGCCGTCAGGCGGCAGCCAACTAAACCATTAGTTTCTATTTTTCTCCCGCTCGGAGGAAAATAGATAGAACAAATCGCAAGTAAGGGGGAACCCTCTCTTGCGGGGTTTCCCCCTTTTGCAAAACGATCCGCCGGATCATTTTGCAAATTCAACCCCTTTCGGGGCGCCCTTTGGAAAACGAAAGCGCAAGATAGCGCGGGCATCTTTCATCAAAACCACCTATCGATGCTTTTGATGTTAGAGGAAAAAGTGTTTCCCCTATTGTGGCTGGCGGCCAAGGCTACGCCTTTGGATTTTATAAAAGGCTTGACCGAAAAACTCGCAAATCCATTCTTAATATATCCCACAAGCAAGGAGGAACTGCCCATGAAAAAATACTGGCAGCTGTTTATTACCTTTGCCCGGATCGGGCTATTTACCATAGGCGGCGGGTATGCCATGCTGCCTATGATGCAGAGCGAGCTGGTGGAACGCCACGGCTGGGCCACCGAGCAGGAAATGATGGACTATTACGCGCTGGCTCAGTGTACCCCCGGCGCCATCGCCGTCAATGTTTCCACCTTCATCGGCTATAAGATCGCCGGGGTGCTGGGCGGCGTGATCGCCACGCTGGGGCTGGTGTTCCCTTCCCTGGTCATCATCATCGCCATCGCGGCGGTACTGGGCAATGTTTCCGAGCTGCCTGCCGTCAAAAACGCCTTTGCCGGGATCCGTGTGGGGGTGGCGGTACTGATGATCAATTCCGTCATTAAGCTGGCGAAGGCCGCCATAGTGGACTGGAAAGCGGTACTCATCTTCCTGGCGGTATTCGGCGGGGCGGTATTCACCCCGGTCAGTCCCATGATCTATATTGTAGCGGCCGGTGTGGCCGGCATCCTGCTGAAGACCTGGGAGGTGAAGGCCAAATGATGCTGCTGCGTTTATTCTGGGAGTTTTTTAAAATAGGGCTGTTCGCCGTGGGCGGCGGCATGGCCACCATCCCGTTCCTGTATGACCTGAGCGACCGCACCGGGTGGTTCACCTACACCCAGCTGGCGGATATGATCGCTATTTCGGAATCCACCCCAGGGCCTATCGGGGTAAACATGGCCACCTATGTGGGCTATGAGATGAGCGGGGTTCTTGGCTCCATTTCTACCACGCTGGGCTTTGTGGCACCCTCCATTATCATCATTGTCATTGTTTCCATCTTCCTGCAGAAATTCCGTAACAATCGCTATGTAGAAAGCGCCTTTTACGGGCTGCGGCCGGCTTCCTCCGGGCTGATTGCCTCGGCAGCGCTCTCGGTAGTCATTGTGGCACTGCTGGCCGATGGTTGGAGCTTTGGTACCCTGTGGCAGAGCATCCGCTGGCCGGCGGTGGCGCTGGCGGTGTTTTTGGCCATCGTGACCAACCTGAAGCAGACCAAAAAGTGGCACCCCATTGTGTTCCTGGGCTTTTCCGCCGTGGTGGGTATTGTGTTCCACTTTGCGGGGGTGTAAAAAGGCGATTGCCGAAGGTATTTTGTCGGGCGGCAGGCAGGAAAATGTGGCTGCTGTATTGTATATTAGGGAAGAGTTTCCGCAGACCGCGGGGATGGGGCGCAGCCCCGCCCGCCGCAGGCGGGCGACACGGGCTTTGCCCGTGTGTTTCGGCGGAGCCGAAACGGGCTGCGCCCTTGTCCCGCGGTCTGCAAGTGACCCTCCAAGCCGGAAAAACAAAAAGCTCGCCGTCCTGCCCACTTGGGACAAAGACGGCGGGCCTTTACTTTTTATCGCGCGCCCGGCGGGCGGCATATTTGCGGCGGGTGGCTTCCCCGCCCCGCAGGTGGCGCTCCTCCTTATTGCGGTCCAGCACCACCCGTACCTCCCGGTACAGCGGGTAATTAAGCAGCGGCAGCCGCTCCTGGATATCCTTATGCACCGTGGATTTGGAGATGTGGAACTCCTTTGCGGTCTCCCGCACGGTGGCGCCTGCTTCGATGATATAACGGGCGAACTGCACTGCCCGATCCTCCGGCAACCCCTTCACGATGAGATGACCTCCCCCCAGTTAGTTTCACGCGGGTTCTTGGTGCATCTATATGCGGCAGGGGCGGGCGGTATGCTTTTCGGGCTTCTGCAGCGGCAGGGAATCGGGCGGCAGCCCGGCAGCTTCGCCTTATCCCCGCCGAGGAACGCTCCCGCCCCTTGCACCAAAGCCGAAAATTTGCTATACTACAATGAGTTTACCCCAAAAAGGGGATTTTGTCTAAACAGAAGGGAGAACCCGCACCGTGGCCAAAGCCGAAATCCGAATGACAGAAGGACCGATCGCCAAGCAGCTGATCTCCTTTGCGATCCCGCTGTTTCTGGGCTTTTTGTTCCAGCAGCTGTATAATACCGCCGATGCGCTGATCGTCGGCAACCTGCTGGGCAACAGCGCGCTGGCGGCGGTGACCGGCACCGGCACCCTCATCTTTTTGCTGGTGGGGTTCTTCGGCGGTATTTCGATGGGCGCGGGCGTGGTGGTTTCCCGCTTTTTCGGTTCCCGTGAGGTGGAAAAGATGCGTGCCGCCATCCACACCAATATCGCTTTTGGCATGGCGGCGGGGGTGTTCCTTACCGTGGTTGGGATGCTGTTCACCCCGCAGATTTTGCAGTGGATGGGCACCCCGGAGGATGTCATGCCACAGTCAGTCGCCTATATCCGCACCTACTTCGCGGGCAGCATCGGTCTGGTGATGTATAACCAGTGCCGCGGCGTGATGCAGGCGGTGGGCGACAGCCGCCATCCGCTTTATTATCTTATCATCTCCTCCATCACCAATGTGGTGCTGGATATTCTGCTTATCGCCGTCTTTAAGATGGATGTGGACGGCGCGGCGCTGGCCACCATCATTTCGCAGTTCGTCAGCGTGTTCCTGTGCATGGGGCGGCTGATGAACCCCGTTTCCGGCGAATGCCAGGTGAAATGGCGGGAGGTCCGCTTTGACCCGGAAATGACCCGTATGATCCTCTCCTATGGTCTGCCCAGCGGTTTGCAGAATTCCGTCATCGCGCTGGCCAATGTAGTGGTGCAGTCCAATATCAATTCCTTTGGCGAGATGGCCATGAGCGGCTGCGGCGCCTATGCCAAGGTGGAGGGCTTTGCCTTTCTGCCCATTACCAGCTTTACCTCGGCCATTACCACCTTCGTCGGGCAGAACCTGGGCGCGGGCGAGCTGAGGCGCACCCGGCAGGGCGCGCGGTTCGGCATTCTGTGCTCGGTCATCATCGCGGAGGCGGTTGGCGCGCTGCTGTACTGGCTGGCCCCCATTCTCATCAAGGCCTTTACCCAGGAGTCGGCGGCCATCGCCTTTGGCGTGCAGAAGATGCGCACCTGCTCGCTGTTCTTTTGTCTGCTGGCGCTTTCGCACTGTCTGGCAGCGGTCATGCGCGGCGCAGGTCGTGCGGTCATTCCCATGATCTCGATGCTGTCATTTTGGTGCGTGGTGCGTGTTGCCATTATTACGGTTGCCACCCCCATCTACCAAAGCATTGCCGTGGTGAACTGGGTTTACCCCATTACCTGGGCGCTCAGCAGCATCTTCCTGCTTATTTATTACTACAAAGCCGACTGGCTGACAGCCCCGGGCCACCGCAGCGGCGAACCGGTTAAGCATTAAAATGAAGCCCCCGCCTTGCGGCAGGGGCTTTTTCTATGGGATTGCAGCCATCAGAATTCAAGATTCTTCCCGGTTTCAGGATCAAATACATGCACCACATTGCCACCAAAGGTGAAGGCGATGGACTGGCCGATGCCAAAGCTCGAATTGGTGGCGCCCTGCATGCTCATGGTCTGCACGATGATGATGGTATCCCGGCCGCAGGCCTGCAGGTGCAGGTGCACCGCGCTGCCCATCATCTCGCTGACATCCACGGTGCCGTGGATCATCTGCTCGCCCTCGCCCGCCAGCATAATGTGCTCCGGACGGATGCCCAGCACGATGGGGCCGGGCTGGACATTCTTCTGGGCCAGGCGGGCCTGCTTTTCATCGCTGAGCACCACATGGGCATTGGCCAGCTGAACGGCATACTTGCCATCGGGATCGCGCTGCAGCTGGGCGTCAAAGGTATTCATGCGAGGCATACCGATGAAGCCTGCCACAAACAGGTTGGCGGGGTGATCGAAGACTTCCTGCGGGGTACCCACCTGCTGGATCTCGCCATCCCGCATGATGACGATGCGGTCGCCCAGCGTCATGGCCTCGGTCTGGTCGTGGGTAACATAGATGAAGGTGGTATCGATGCGCTGCCGCAGCTTGATAATCTCGGCACGCATCTGGTTGCGCAGCTTGGCATCCAGGTTGGAAAGCGGCTCATCCATCAGGAATACCTTGGGGCTGCGCACAATGGCACGGCCGATGGCCACGCGCTGCCGCTGGCCGCCGGAAAGCGCCTTGGGCTTGCGGTCCAGGTACTGGGTGATATCCAGGATCTCGGCGGCTTCCTTTACCTTGCGGTCGATCTCCTGAGGGTCTACATGGCGCAGCTTCAGGCCGAAGGCCATGTTCTCGTAAACAGTCATATGGGGGTACAGGGCGTAGTTCTGGAAAACCATCGCGATATCCCTGTCCTTGGGAGGAATGTCGTTCATCAGCTTGCCGTCAATATACAGCTCGCCGCCGGAGATCTCCTCCAGCCCGGCGATCATGCGCAGGGTGGTGGATTTACCGCAGCCGGAAGGGCCGACCAGCACAATGAACTCATTGTCCTTGATCTCCAGGTTGAAGTCATGCACCGCCAGTACGCCCTCTTCGGTCACCAGCAGGTTGTTCTTCTTTTCCTTTTCGGGCTCGCCTTTTTTCTTCTTTTTGGGTTCGATGTTGGGGTACACCTTTTTGATGTTTTTCAGTACGACATCAGCCATTATCATCGCTCTGAGCGGTCTGCCTTCGCACGACCTTTCTCGCAGCAGAGAAAGCGGGATTCTCTGTGCTTTACGGCAGGTCTCCACACTGCCGCACCGGGAGCGCCCGGCGGGGGATTCCTCCTTTGTTTCGTCCGCGGCGGCCAGTTTGTGGAGTGACCGGCGGGATCGGAATATTGGTTTTGCTGTCGGAAACGATTCCAGCAGCTAAGCCTATTGTAGCACCGGAACAAGGGCTTGTAAATGAAAGCCCGCTTTTCCGACGCACTTTTTGTAGAACTGCCATAAACCGGGGGCCTGGTTTGGGCATTTTGTCAAGGAAAAAGCGGGGCGGGGGTTGGCGCGGGCAGGGGAAATGGTGTATAATAGCGGTGTAACAGGTGCAGGGGACCGGTTGCGGCGGAGCCGCCGCCGGGCTTTAGCCCGGCGCTCCGGCGCCCCGCAGGGGCGCCGAAGGCTCGGTTGGCTATGCCAACCGAGTGCGGCTCCGCCGTGGGCCGGCCCCCTGCAAATACCCGGAAAGGAAGCGAAACCATGAGTAAAATTCTCGGCCACCTGGAGCCCCAGGCAGTGTTCCACTATTTCGAGGAGATCGCGGCTATCCCCCACGGCTCCCGCAATACCAAGAAAATCGCCGATTACTGCGAGCAGTTCGCCAAAGACCGCGGCCTGCAGCATACCCGTGACGCCAGCGATAATGTCATTATCGTAAAGCCCGCCGCCAAAGTCTACGAGACCGCCGCGCCGGTGGTGCTGCAGGGCCACCTGGATATGGTGTGCGAAAAAGCCCCAGGCTGCACCAAGGATATGGAAACCGAGGGCCTGGACCTGGTGGAGGAAAACGGCTGGGTGTATGCCCGCGGTACCACCCTGGGCGGTGATGATGGCATTGCTGTGGCCATGATGCTGGCCCTGCTGGATGAAAAGGACCTGCCCGCCCCCCGGCTGGAGTGCATCATCACCAGCGATGAGGAGATCGGGATGCTGGGCGCCGCTGTGCTGCAGCCCACCCTAGTCACCGGCCGCAATATGATCAACTTGGATTCTGAGGCAGAGGGCGTCTTTACCGTCAGCTGTGCCGGCGGTAACCGCACCTACTGCCGTCTGCCCATCCAGCGGGAGACCGTGACCGGCCAGACTGTTACCCTGCGCATTGCCGAGCTGGTGGGCGGTCACTCTGGGGTGGAAATTGATAAGGGTCGCGCCAATGCCGATATGCTGCTGGGCCGCCTGGTGATGGCTGCCCGCCGTGACGCACCCTGCCGCCTGATTTCGCTGACCGGCGGTTCCAAGGATAACGCCATCCCCAATGAGGCGACCGCGCAGCTCCTCTGCGAGGACCTCCCCGCGCTGGAACGGCTGGCCGCCGCCTGGCAGAGCCAGCTCCGTCATGAGTATGCCCCGGCCGAGCCGGATCTTACCATTACCGTTACCCCAAATGAAAAAACCGCCTGCGCCGTCCTCACCGAAGAAAGCGCCGAGCGGGTGCTGTGCATGCTGCTCTGCGTTCCCAATGGCATCCAGGCCATGAGCGGCAGCCTGCCCGGCCTGGTGCAGACCTCCCTCAATCTCGGCATCCTCACCACCGAGGATGACGCCGTGGAGCTGCACTTTGGCGTGCGCAGCAGTGTGGCCAGCCAAAAGGAGATGCTGACCGAACGCCTGACGGTGCTGACGCATCAGCTGGGCGGCACTGTGGAGGTCTTTGGAGATTACCCCGCCTGGGAATACCGTGCCGAAAGCCCCCTGCGGGAACTGATGTGCGAGGTCTACCGGGAGCAGTACGGCGCCGAGCCCAAGATCGAGGCCATCCACGCCGGGCTGGAATGCGGCCTGCTGTGTGAAAAGCTGCCGGGCCTTGATTGCGTTTCCATCGGCCCGGAGCTGCTGGAGATCCACACGGCCCGCGAGCGCATGTCGGTAGAATCGGTCGGCCGGGTCTGGCGCTATGTCCGGGAGGTACTGCGCCGCAGCCGGTAACGCCCCGATGCCCCTCCTACCCGAAAGCACGGTGTATTTCCGGAGCGGGATCAAACAGCGGTGATAAAGTGCCGCGGGTGCAGTTTATTTGCTTCCTGCAAATCAATAGTGAAGCTACCGGGGCTATGGGTTGAACAAACAGATTTGGATGGACGGCCCCGCTGGGCAAGCGTACAGGCTATCCCCTCCGGCAGACTCGCCAAAGGCGGGAAGAATCCACCCGGAGAGCAAGCTGCCGCGCCCCCGGCGGCCTTCCCTTGTGTACTCTGCCCAAGCCTTCTTTCCCCTTGCGGACACAGCTTCCCCTATCTGCCCGCCTTAGCGGCAAAATCCTGCCAATTTTGGGCTTTTTCTTGTGACATTTTGGCCAAGAGAAATGGACTGCCCGGCCGAAATGGTACAAAATTTTAGAGATCTTGAAAATCTTTTTTGTAAAAACCGACCAAGAAACGCTTGACAAGCCCCGCCCATTGGGGTAAGATGGATAATGTACCGGCAGGAGCACCCGCCGGGACTGGAGTATGTGCATATGCAAAAACACTGGGAAGCTATGTCCGATGAAGCGCTGGCCGCGGCCGCTCTTCAGGCGGAAGACCGTGCCTTTACGGTGCTGGTGGCCCGGCTGCTGCCCCCCCTGCGGGCCATGGCCGAAAGCTACCGCCTGCCGGGACTGGACCGGGATGACCTCGTCCAGGAGGGCTTTTTAGGGGTGATGAGCGCCGTGCGCCATTACCATCCCGGCTTGGGGGAATTCACCCCCTACGCCCTTACCTGCGCCCGCAATAGCATGGGCTCGGCGGCTCGCGCCGCCCTTTCCGATCGGCACCAGCCACTGCGGGATTACGACCCCATTCCGGAGGACCATCCCGCCGGGGAGGAGATCCAGCCGCAGGCGCTGGTGGAGGCCGCAGAATTCAGCGGAGAACTGCACCGCTGGATGCAAACCGAGCTTACCGATTACGAGCGCCAAGTGTTCCGGCTGTTTTTGGCCGGCTACCCCTATTCGGAAATAGCCTCTCTTCTTTCTTCTCATTCCAAAGCTGTGGATAACGCCCTGCAAAGAGTCAGACGAAAGCTGCGAAAGTTCTATTCCACCCACTCGGTATCTGCCTGAATTCGTCAGGTGATATATACAAAACTCCCTTATAACATCAATTGTGAGGGCAGAGATTCCAAAGCGAGGTAATGAAGAATGTACGAAGACAAGACTTTAGTATGCAAAGAATGTGGCAATGAGTTCGTGTTCACCGCCGGTGAGCAGGAGTTCTATGCCGAGCGCGGTTTTGCCAATGAGCCCCAGCGCTGCAAGGCCTGCCGCGACGCCCGCAAGCAGAACCAGAGAACCGACCGTGAGATGTTCACCGCCGTCTGCGCCAACTGCGGCAAAGAGGCGAAGGTTCCCTTCCGTCCCCGTGAGGACCGTCCTGTTTATTGCAGCGAGTGCTTTGCAAAGATGAAGGAAGAGCAGTAATCAGACCCCCTGATAACAAGACTATCCTGCCGGCTGTCAGCAATGATGGCCGGTTTTCTTTTTTGATGTTATCTTAGCTCCAGTAGCTTTCGCACTTCCTCCGTCCGGGCAAAGAGCTTAAAGTACAGTGCCCGGTAATCCGGTGCGTCACTTTGCAGGCAGATTTCCTCACATTCCTGCTGTATCGCGATGATTTTATCCTGTATCATCAGGCAGCGCCCCCTTAGACGAGCGACCTCCACTTTATCATCCATATAATTTTCCCTCTTTTCTATAATTGCACTATATTAGTGCAATTATAGCCGCTTTTTCGCCTAAAATCAAGAAAATGATTGTTCTGATTTAGTGCGGAGGAGGGGTGATGTTCATGGATCAGCAGTACAGTGAGCGCATGGGGCGTCATTTGGCCAAACTCCGCCAAGATAAAGGCCTAACGCAGGAGCAACTGGCTGCTCGATTGCAGGTGCAGGGCTGTGACTTAACCCGCAGTGCATTGGCCAAGATTGAGGTTGGCCAGCGCCATCTCTATCCCGATGAGATAAAAGCCCTGAGCGTAGTGCTCGGTATTAGTTATGAACAGATTTTTGTTTGAATTAAGTGCTTTTCACCTGTTCGGTGAAAGGTATGCCTGTAAAAGGCACAAATAAGGGGGAGCCCTCTCTTGCAGGGCTCCCCCTCTTGCGTGAACGACCACTCTGGGTCGTCCACGCAATTCATCCCCTTTCGGAGCGCCCTTCGGACAGGGAATATTTCGTCCGCTGTGGCGGACGACCAGCCTTTTGAAAAAGGCTGGAGCGAAAACTTTTACACAAAAATCTCCCCCACCGTTGCCCGGCAGGGGAGTCTTTTTATTCGGTTATTCCTCCAGGTCCTTCAGCTCGTCCGCTTCCGCCTTTTCCACCGTGATGCGGCCGTCCCGCAGTGTCTTTACCTGCGATTTGTGGAAGGAGGTCACGGCCCCCTCCTCGGCCCGGTCCAGATGCACCTTCAGCTCGCCGGTCAGCAGGTTCACCTCAGTTACCTTGCCCCGGCCCTCGCCGGTCTGCACGATCGCCCCTACCTTCGGGGTGATCCGCAGCAGATCCTCATAGGCGTCCTGCTCGTACTTCAGGCAGCACATCAGCCGGCCGCAGGCCCCGCTTATCTTGGTGGGATTGAGAGAAAGCCCCTGCTCCTTTGCCATCTTGATGGAAACAGGCTGGAACTCCCCCAGGAAGCTGGCGCAGCAGAACGGTCGCCCGCAGATGCCCAGACCGCCCAGCATTTTCGCCTCGTCCCGTACGCCGATCTGCCGCAGCTCGATGCGGGTACGGAACACCCCGGCCAGCTCCTTTACCAGCTCGCGGAAATCTACCCGCCCATCGGCGGTAAAGTAGAAGAGGATCTTGCTGCCGTCAAAGGCGTACTCCACCTCCACCAGCTTCATTTCCAGCTTGCACAGGGCTATTTTCTCCTGCGCTATGCGGAAAGCCTTTTCCTCTTTTTTACGGTTTTCCTCCACCCGGCGCAGATCCTCCTGCGTGGCGGGACGGGTCACCTTTTTCAGGGGCTTTACCACACGGGTCTGGTCCACCTCCCGGTTGGAGATAGCCACCGTGCCGCATTCGGTACCGCGGGAGGTTTCCACAACCACGGGCTCCCCCACGCGGTAGTTGCCGCCATTGGGGTCAAAGTAATAAATTTTTCCGACTTCCTTAAATCGGACGCCGATGATCTCTGCCATACAAATGGTACTCCTTTATTTCCAACATCCATGATGCATGAATTTTCAATATTCGTTTCCGCCTGTGGTGGGGCCAGGTTTGCAGTTGCCTAAAGGCGGCGCGAAGCCTTTTGCAAAGGCATAGTTGGCACGCTTGCCAGCGGGGTTGTCCTTTTCTGTGAAGAAAAGGACGCAAAAGTCATTAGGGCTACGCCCTAAAAACCCCACGCACCGGAACGCCCGCTCGGAACGGGCTACGCCGTCCCGAAGTGTGGGCTAAACGGTGCTTATAAGGTGTCTGCGACGCATTTTTATCGCCCCCGCGCTGGAGCGCAGAAGGGCGAACCACCACCCCTGTCCCCGCCTCAAAGGCGGGGAACTATGGGGCAAGTTAAGCAAATACTTTACAGTCTGCAAAACCGCTTCCTCGGCAAATCGCAGTCCTTGCCGCCTTGCGGTGCCCGAAAAAATCATCGCGCTGCTCGCTTGCTCGATTTTTTCGACCGCTACGGATGCTCCGCCTCGCTGCATCCGCCACTGGCGGCGTTCAGCTCCGCATCCCGCGCACCGCGACCCCTTCCCGGGACCGGGCCTTTTGGGATATCCGAGTTATCTCCTGCACCGCTCCGTCAGCAGCGCCGTCACCAGCGGCAGGTGGGCGTTTCGCTCGCACATCTGCAAAAGCGGCGCGATCTGCGCCCGGCAGCCGGCGGCCGCCCGGCCCGGCAGGTTATACATCTCCCGCAGCGCGGGATTTGCCAGCAGCTCCGCCAGTGTTTCCAGCAGGGCGGTGTAGCCCGCCCGGTCCTTTTCCATCGGGGCCGCCGCCGCTATCGCCCGGTAGGGGTTCGCCATGGCCAGTCCGGCCAGTATCTCCTCGGCCGCGGCATAGCGCTTTTGCACGGCGGGGTCCTTCAGCAGGGCGGCGCCGGTTTCGGGGCTGCCCCCGCACCGCAGCAGCGCCCGGTTCAGCTCCTCCTCGGTGTGGCCGGGCGCCAGCTCCTTCATCCGCCGCAGGCAGTCCGCCGGGGCCGCGGGCGGCAGGGTGTAGCAGGTCACCCGGGAGAGCACCGTCGGCAGCAGCCGGTAGCGGTTCTGCGCGGTAAAAACAAAAAAAGTATCCTCCGGCGGCTCCTCGATGATCTTCAGCAGCAGGTTCTGTCCCTCCGCGGGGATGCGCTCCGCCAGCTGAAGAATGGCTACCTTGCGGGGGGCCTCCACCGGGGTGCGGTACAGCTCCGCCCGCAGCCGCCGCAGGCTTTCCTTTTTGTAGATATCCTTGTCCTCATCGGGGTCATACAGCATCAGGTCGGGATGCTCCCCTACCAGCACCTTACGGCAGGCAGGGCATGTTCCGCACAGGTTGCCGTCCCCGCTCCGGCACAGCAGCGCCCCCGCCAGGGCAATGGCGGTATCCCGCAGCAGGGCGGGACTGGGCGCCTCCAGGCACAGGGCATGGGTCAGCCGGCCGGCGGCCAGCGCCGTGGTGACCGGTTGGGGCAGCGGCGGAATGACCGTAAGGGTATAGCGCCGGCTGCCGGAAAAGCCGCGCAGCGGCTCAGAGCTTTTCATACCGCTCTACATCTATCACAAAGATGGTGGCGCCGCCCACAGTGACCTGCACCGGGACATTGGCGTACATGCCGGCATTAAAGGAAGTATTGCCGGAAACCATTTTATTGCGCTTGCAGCTGTTCTCCCCAATGATATGGATGGCCTCATCCACCCGGTCGGCGTCGGTGCCTACCAGCATGGTGGTATTGCCGGAGAGCAGAAAGCCGCCGGTGGTGGCCAGCCGCGTCACCGAAAACCCGCCCTTGGTAAGAGCGCGGGAAGCCGCGGTGCTGTCTTCATTGGATACGATGGCGATGATCAGTTTTTGCATCAGAATACCTCCTTCTGGGGTTCGGTAGGAGCATGGCGGGCCGCACAAACCCCGGCCCGGAAGAAAAATACAATCCTCCAAGCATATTATAGCAGGTTTCCCCGTCGAATGCAAAGGAAAGTATGCGCCAAGGGCGGGACCTGGATTTTTAAGCCGCCCAAAGGCAGGTGCAGGGCTTGTTCCCTGTGCAGGGTGTGAGTGGGATGCGAAAAGCCCCCGCCGAAGCAGGGGCAAGAGGTTCAATGTACCCTTATGTCGGGATGTACTGCTCCAGCAGCTCCCGCACATGGTCGGTGTCGTTTATCATCAGCAGAACATAGTAATCGCCCAAGGTGTAGATGACCCCGTTTTCGGCCAGTTCGCTGGCGCCGTAGATATCATAATTGGCAAAAAGACCGGCCCGGCTGGTGCGTATGGTGACCAGCAGATCGCGGGCGGAGGCTTCCTGCCCCGGCTTTGGCACCACCAGGATGACATCGGCAATGCCGAACCGGCCATCGGTGTAGCGGCCGTAAACGGCGGAAAGGCAGGAAGTATCCACCCCAAAATCCGAGGCCAGCCGCTCGGCGGTGGCGTCCTGTACCCCCATGATGGAAATATCGAAGTAGATGGCATCCAGGGCATCCGCGATCCCTTCGCCGGTGGCGGTGGATTGGCGGTTATTATCCGGCTCCGGCAGCGGGTGCGTCTGCTGGAAGCCCTGCAGGATAAACAGCACCACCACCAGCAGCGAAGCTACAACGATAATCAGCTTGCGCATGGAAAAGCACCCTCCTTTCCGGTTTTAGTCTTTCCAAAGTATAGCGGTTATCGCCCCCCGCTGTCAAGGAAAAGGGGGTGTTTTTCACAGATTGTTCAGCTTTGCGAAATATTTCGGCCTCGGCAGGCCGCCCGCCAGAGCACAAAACTCGCGCAAAAAGCTCCGCCTTCGGAGGGAATATTCCTCGGCCAATCGCAGCCCTGCACCCGCGCACCGCGACCCCCTCTCCCTCCAAAATCGCACAATAAATCCCAGTTGTAATTCCCCAGTAAAATCCACTATTTATGTAATATCAACCCAGCATTTCCCCATATTGTAAATTTTCCATTAAAAAAAGTGAAATATTAACCTTTCACATGCAAAAAAGGGGCGATTTGCAGGGATTAGTGAAAGGACTTTTTCTCACCGGCAAAAAATCCTTTCCTGTCGGCCACTCTCCCCGAACAATAAATCGAGAGCCTTTCGGCCCCACCGGTCAAACAGGGGCGCCGGTTTTGCTTTTCGAAAAGCTCACTCATCTCAGCAGACCTCATCGGGCAATTTGGGGGTCTGCCTTAAGCGGGAACCTGCCTCCCACCGTACCTTGAAAATTGAATACACGGATAAATCCTCCATTTCTGCCCATAATATCCGCAAATGCCGGAAAAGGAGCGATGATTATGGCAATGACCCCCAAGGAGTACGATAAGATGCTCAAGGAGAGCTCTCCCCCGACCCGCAGCGGCCGCAGCCTGCCGATGGCTTTTGTGGTCGGCGGACTCATCTGTGTGGTGGGACAGGCCCTTACCCAGTGCTACCTCAGCCTTGGCCTGGGGCGGGAGGAAGCCGGGGCCTGGTGCTCGGTCACCCTCATCTTTCTCTCGGTTTTAACGACCGGATTGGGCTGGTACCAGCGGCTGGCCAAGTACGCCGGGGCCGGTACTTTGGTACCCATCACCGGCTTTGCCAATGCCATGTCCTCCCCCGCCATCGAGTTCAAAAGCGAGGGGATGGTGCTGGGCCTTGCCGCCAAGCTGTTTGTAATTGCCGGGCCGGTTATTGTTTACGGCACGGTGGCCAGCGTGCTTTACGGGCTGGTGCTGGTTATTTTCGGTATGGGGTAAACCCGGTGCCGGGCGCGGTAAGCTCGCGGTGAGCAGAAAAGCGAAAATGGGAGGAAAACCAATGGCAAGACGAGTAGGCGCCGGGACCATCCGGCTGGAGAGGGCAGCCGCGATAGCGGCAGTGGCGGCGGTGGGCAGCCGCCTGGAGCAGGAGGGCCCGCTGGGCGTGGAATTTGACCGGACGGTGGAGGACAGCAGCTTTGGCGAAAAGAGCTGGGAAAAGGCCGAAACCAAAATGCAGCAGCTGGCCATGGAATTGGCGCTGCAAAAGGGGCAGACGGCCCCGGAGCAGGTGGATGTGGTGCTGGGGGGAGATCTCCTCAACCAGTGCATAGCCTCGGCTTATGCCGTCCGGGCGCTGGAAAGACCGTTTTTGGGGCTGTACGGGGCGTGCAGCACCATGGCAGAAAGTTTAACACTGGCGGCGCTTTTGGTGGAAAGCGGCGCCGCGGAGAAGGCTCTGGCGGTTACCTCCTCCCACTTCTGCTCCAGCGAGCGGCAGTTCCGTTTCCCCCTCAATTACGGCGGGGTGAGGACCCCGACGGCCCAGCATACCGCTACGGCCTCCGGGGCGGCCTTGGTTGGAAAGCAGGGGAGCATTCACATCGAGGAAGTCTGCATTGGCCGGGTGGTGGACCTGGGGGTTACCGACCTGAATAACATGGGGGCTGCCATGGCCCCCGCCGCCTGGGATACCCTGCGGCAGTACTTTGCCGATACCGGCACCGGCCCCGCTGACTATGATAAGATCATCACCGGGGACCTGGCGCAGGTGGGCAGCGACCTGCTGGTGCGGCTGGCAGCGGAAGAGGGCTGCGACCTGCGGCCGCGCTATACCGACTGCGGGCTGATGCTGTATGACCGGGAGGGCCAAAAGGTGGATGCCGGGGCCTCCGGGTGCGGGTGCAGCGCCGCGGTGATGTGCGCGCATTTTTTGCCGGCGATGCAGCGCGGGGAGTACAAAAATATTCTGTTTATGGCCACCGGGGCGCTGATGTCCCCCACGGCGTGCCAGCAGGGGGAATCCATCCCGGGGGTGGCGCACCTGCTGCACCTGACGGCGGCCGGAGAACCGTTATCTTAAAGTTCCGACAAAGGAGGACAAGAACAATGCAAGCTATTTTGCCGTATTTATACGCATTTCTGGTGGGCGGGGCGTTCTGCCTTATCGGGCAGGTGCTCATTGACCGCACCAAGCTGACCCCGGCTCGGATCCTTTCCGGCTATGTGGTGGCCGGGGTGCTGCTGGGGGCGCTGGGTTGGTACCAGCCCCTAATCGATTTTGCCGGGGCAGGGGCAACGGTGCCGCTGACCGGCTTTGGCAGTCTGCTGGCCCGCGGGGTGAAGGAAGCGGTGGCCGAGCAGGGCCTGCTGGGAGCGCTGGTGGGCGGACTGCAAAAGGGGGCGGCCGGTATTGCGGCGGCCATCCTCTTCTCGGTGCTGGCGGCGCTGATTTTCCGCTCCAAGGACCAGTGTTGAAGGGTGGGCTGGCGGGGGCGGAGCCGCCCGCCGCAGGCGGGTGCCGCAAGCGCAGCTTGCGGGTTTCGGCGCAGCCGAAACGCTCCGCCGCCGGACCCGGAAAGCTGCTGGGAGAAGCGGAGAGAGGGGGCAGAGAGATGGGTGGAAGCCGGGGATGAGCGTCTGGAGGAGAGCTGGCGGAGGGCGGGCCCGCAGGGCCGCTGGCCCTCTGTAGAAGCCCGATAATTTGTTAGCTTTCCACAAGAAAACGATACGGGATTTGACAAAGCAGCGAAAACCCTGTATAATGCAACCCGAACTTGATCCAAAGGAGAAATTTGATGAGTAAATTTAAGCTCGGCGCATGGTTCCATCGCGCCGGGAAGCTGCTGCGAGGTCGGACATTTACCGCAGCAGGGCTGGCAGTGGCGGTTGGTTTGTCGCTGTGGGCTGTGGCCGAAAATGTCAAGATTCTTTACATTGCCGACGGGGCGGAGACCGGTGTGACCCTGGCGCTGCGCAGCGATCCCACCGAGCAGGCGCTTTCCCGTGCCGGAATCACACTGAAGGAAAATGATACCGTTACCACCCGGGAGACCGCCCTGGTTTACAGCCGGGTCAGCATCAGCCGCGGAGTTTCGGTTACACTGGTGGCCGATGGCCGCGAGACCCCCTGCACCGTGACCGGCGGCACCGTAGCGGAGCTGCTGGAGCAGAACAGCATCACGCTGGGGGAAAACGACTATTGCGATAAGGAACTTTCCGCCCTGCTGGAGGATGGCGATGTCATTACCGTGCGGCGGGTGGAAAAGAAGGTAGTAAAGGAGCAGGTGGCGATCCCCTGCGACACCGTCTATAAATCCAGCAGCCTGCTGCGCAATGGCCGCAGTATGTTGATTACCGAAGGGACCAACGGACTGGCCGAAAACACCTACGAGGAGCTGTGGAGCGGGGACACCCTGATTTCTCGGGAATTGGTGAGCACCAAGGAGGTGACGGCCCCCCGCAGCGCCCTGGTGATAGAGGGCCAGCGGGGCACATCGATCTCCCGGCTGGACTGGAGCGACCAATACCCGCTGGATGCCAATGGCATCCCGGTGAACTATGAGAAGGTAAAGACCGGCCAAAAGGCGACCGGCTATTCCGCCGGAGAGAACAGCTATGGCAGCAGCGGCGGATACTGCTATTACGGCACCATTGCCGTGAACCCTAAAGAGTACCCCTATGGTACCAAGCTGTATATCCGCAGCAGCGATGGCAGCTTTGTGTACGGCTACGCGCTGGCCAGTGATACCGGTGGATTTATCTCCGGCGAGGTGGGAGTGGATGTGGATCTGTTCTATGAGACTTACCGGGAAAGTGCCCTGAACAGCCTGCGCACGGTGGATATTTATGTGCTGGAGTGGGGCAACGGGACACTGTACTACTAAAGGGATATCCTAAAACAATAAAACATGCATCAAGTTTACCGCCCGGGGCCACAAAAGCTTCGGGCGGGGTTTTTATGGTTGGATATAGTGGGTGCGGGCTTTCGCAAAGGCATAATCTGTACGGCTACCGCCGGGGTGGCACTTTTGGATCGCCTCGTCGGGCGCAACCTCCGCTTAAGTCGAGCTGACCCTACGCCTTGGTTCGGGCAGCCCTCCCCGCTGCGGTGCGCCCTCCTCTCCCCACAAGGTCTTACGACCTTGTGGGGGCCCCAATTCAAAAGCGACTTGGGGTAAACCCCAAGCCCCCGACGCACCGGAACGCCCGCCCGAAAGGTCTAACGACCTCCCGGAGCGTAGGCTAAACGGTGCTTATAAGGTGCAGCGGGCGCATCTGCCCCACCGCCTTGCGGTGCCCGAAAAAATCTTCGCGCTGCTCGCTTGCTCGATTTTTTCGACCGCTGCGGGTGCTCCGCCTCGCTGCATCCGCCACTGGCGGCGCTCGGCTCCGCACCCCCTACCCCTCCCCCGCTGCGGGGGAGGGACCGTCTGGACAAATAGCTGCTTATCCAACCCATAGTCTCGACAGCGTGACTTCCTGCTATCGGTTTGCAGTTGCCCCAATAAAATGCGTCGCAGGCACCTTGAGAGCGTATCTGCGGCGCCGTACGGACGATGCTTTTGCATCGTTCGTATCCAGCCGCAGCTTAAGCGTTAGGGGGTCTTGGGGCACAGCCCCAAGCGTGTTTTGGTATGGGGTCCCCGGCGGGACGCAAGGCCCGCTGGGGAAAGGAGGAGCGGCGGAGCGTTGGAGGGGTGCCTATCCCATAGGGATAGCGACCCGACATGGAGCAAAGCCCGCGACGACGCACACGAGTAAAAGGAATGCCTCGGCGGCGAGCCGTACAGATTATGCCTTTGAAAAAGACTTCGCGCCGCCGACAGGCGAGATGAAACGATTGCCATAGTTTGTGCCAGCAACCCCTCCGTCAGCCAGTCGGCTGACACCTCCCCTTACACAGGGGAGGCTTTGGGTTGGTGCGACGCCGAAGGCGAGATGGGGCTATCAATTCCGCTATTTATGGGGCTTGCACAATGCGAAATGCCGGTGTATAATATTACGGTTAAATTTAATGGTAGGGGCGGCCCGAGCTGCTGCCCGCACAGAAAGGACGACCAACCTTGGTTAGAGAAGATTTAAGAAACATAGCCATTATTGCCCATGTAGACCACGGCAAGACCACGCTGGTCAATGAGATGCTCAAGCAGGGCGGCACCTTCCGCGATAACCAGGTGGTGCAGGACCGCGTGATGGATTCCGGCGACCTGGAACGGGAGCGCGGCATCACCATTTTGGCGAAGAACACCTCCACCACCTATAACGGCGTCAAGATCAATATAGTAGATACCCCCGGTCATGCCGACTTTGGCGGCGAGGTGGAGCGCGTGCTGAAGATGGTGGACGGCGTGCTGCTGCTGGTGGACGCGGCGGAGGGCCCCATGCCCCAGACCCGCTTTGTGCTGGAAAAGGCGCTGGCGCAGGACCTGACTGTTATCATTGTCATCAATAAAGTGGACCGGCCCGACGCCCGCCTGGATGAGGTGGTGGATGAGGTGCTGGAACTGATGCTGGACCTGGGCGCCAGCGATGAGCAGCTGGATGCCCCGGTGGTGTTCTGCTCCGCGCGGCAGGGCGCAGCCTCCTTCAGCCCCCATCAGTTCGGCAGCGACCTGAAGCCGCTGTTTGATACCATCCTGGAGCACATTGCGCCGCCCGAGGGCGATGAGAACGCGCCGCTGGGCATGCTGGTCTCCAGTGTGGATTATTCCTCCTTTGTGGGACGCATCGGCGTAGGCAAGATCACCGCCGGTACCATTAAGCAGAACATGCAGGTGACGGTGTGCGACTACCATAACCCCGACCTCAAGACCAGCGGCAAGATTACTGCGCTGTACCAGTACGACGGCCTGAAAAAGAGCCCGGTAGAGAGCGCCATGGTGGGCGATATCGTGGCCTTCTCCGGCATTGAGAGCATCACCATCGGCAATACCATCTGCGACCCCGCGGCCATTATTCCCATTCCGTTTGTCAAGATCAGCGAGCCGACCATTGAGATGACCTTCTCGGTGAATGATTCGCCCTTTGCCGGCAAGGAGGGCAAATTTGTTACCTCCCGGCAGATCCGTGACCGGCTGTACCGCGAGCTGCTGAAGGATGTCTCGCTGCATGTGAAGGATACCGATTCCACCGACAGCTTCCGGGTTTTGGGCCGCGGCGAGATGCACCTTTCCATCCTCATCGAGACGATGCGCCGTGAAGGGTATGAGTTCCAGGTGGGCGCGCCGAAGGTGCTGTACCAGGAGATAGGCGGCAAAAAGTGCGAGCCGATCGAGGAGCTGACCATCGATGTGCCCGCCGACAGCGTGGGCACCGTGATGGAGAAGATGGGCCCCCGCAAGGGCGAGCTGCAGGAGATGCATCCCCAGGGTGAACGGATGCGCCTGACCTTCCTGATCCCCGCGCGCGGGCTGTTTGGCTACCGCAGCGAGTTTTTGACCGATACCAAGGGCGAGGGCATCATGTCCTCGGTCTTCCATGGCTACGATACCTACAAGGGGGATATCCCCGGCCGCCATTCCGGCAGCCTGATCGCCTTTGAGACCGGCACCGCGGTGGCCTACGGCATCTTTAATGTGCAGGACCGCGGTACCATGTTCATCAACCCCGGCACCGAGGTATATGCCGGCATGGTGGTGGGCCAGAACCCAAAGGGCGAAGATATCTCGGTAAATGTATGCAAGACCAAGCACCTGACCAATACCCGTGCTTCCGGCAGTGATGACGCGCTGCGGCTGGTGCCGCCCCGCATCCTGAGCCTGGAGGAGGCGCTGGAATTCCTGGCGGAGGACGAGCTGCTGGAGGTTACCCCCAAGAGCATTCGCATCCGCAAGCGCCAGCTGGACCACAACCTGCGGATGCGGGAGTGGGCCAAGAAGAAGGCCGCGGCTGAGGCTGCCGCCAAATAATCTGACCGAAAGGACAACGATAAACTATGGCCGAACTGAAATATGAGATCGTGCAGCACCTGGCCACCATTGCCGAAGGCAGCAAGGGCTGGAGCAAGGAGCTGAACCTGGTGAGCTGGAACGAGCGCGACCCGAAATTTGACCTGCGGGAGTGGAGCCCCGACCACACCAAGATGGGCAAGGGCATTACCCTGACCTATGAGGAGATGCAGGCGGTGTGCGACGCGTTTGCCGACTTTGCTGAGAACGAGGCGCTGCCGGAGGCGTAAACAAATGAGGAATTCCCCTGCCGGAAGGTGGGGGATTTTTTCACCTTCGGTGACTCCACGAAGCCGAAGGCGGCTGCAAATTTGACCGGCAAAGTGCTTCTATATTATAATAGTATAGCCTTGCCGTTCCCCTATATGGTGGCTGGGGCGGGGCGTGCGGCACAAGATGTGGTGGGACAAGAAAAAAGTGAAAAAAGTCCGGAAAATTGGGCAAAAAAGCTTGCAAATGGGAGTGATGTATGGTACACTAATCCTTGCGTGACTGCGCTTTTGATATGCGATGATGCGGGAGGTGGCCGCCGAGCTGCTGTGACGACAGCGGCTCAGACGGGGAATTTCCGCGGAGTATGTCCGATTTGAAACCGGGCGGCTTTGAACTGCAACCGGCGCCGACCCCCACGGGAATGGCTGCGGCGAGTGCATTAAAAGGTCCCGGATGGCTCCGAATCCTTTTGCGAAAAGGGTTGGGAAGCGTCCGGATTTCTTTATGCGATGCCGCGGAACACCCGGCAGGGTTTGCAAAGAAAGCAGGGCAAAAACCGTCGCCTGAGTAAACTAAAAAACAGGAGGCGATGCAAAGTGGCAGTCAAGGAAAAAATCAGAATCAGACTGAGAGGCTATGATGCCCAGCTGGTGGATACCGCAGCAGAGAAGATCGTGGAGACCGCGAAGCGCACAGGCGCCCGCGTATCCGGTCCGATCCCGCTGCCCACCGAAAAGGAGATCGTGACCATCCTGCGTGCCGTCCATAAGTACAAGGACAGCCGCGAGCAGTTTGAGATGAGAACCCACAAGCGGCTCATTGACATCCTCAGACCTTCCAACAAGACGGTGGAAGCGCTGACCGGTCTGGAGCTGCCCGCCGGCGTAGAGATCGAAATCAAGCTGTAAAAACGGCTTGGACCGATACCCGGCACCTGCCGCCGAAAGGCGGGTAAGGTCATGTCGGCCGACCCGAACATAATTTGGCCGACCAATAACCGAACAGGAGGAACACACAAATGCAAAAATGTATCATCGGCAAGAAGATCGGTATGACCCAGCTCTTTGACGAAAAGGGCAATGTAGTACCGGTAACGGTCGTAGAGGCCGGCCCCTGCGTGGTAGTGCAGAAGAAGACAATCGAAAACGACGGTTATGAGGCCGTGCAGATCGGTTTTGGCGCACTGAGCGACAAGAGAGCCACCAAAGCGATCAAGGGCCACTTTGCCAAGGCTGATGTAGCCCTGAAAAAGACCCTGAAAGAATTCCGTCTGGACGATATCGCCGCCCTGAATGTCGGCGACATCATCAAAGCAGATACCTTTGCCGCGGGCGACGCGGTGGATGTCTGCGGTACTTCCAAAGGTAAAGGCTATGCAGGCGTAATCAAGCGCTTCAATGCCCACTCCCTGAAGGATACCCACGGTACCGGCCCCGTTCATCGTCATGCCGGTTCCAACGGCGCCTGCTCCGACCCCAGCCGTGTAATGAAGGGCAAGAAGCTGCCCGGCCACCTGGGTGCTGAGCGCGTGACCGTACAGAATCTGGCTGTCGTGAAGATCGATGCCGAGAACAACCTCATCGCCATCAAGGGTGCTATCCCCGGCGCTAAGGGCGGCATTGTTACCATCACCGACTCCGTGAAGGCTTAACAGGAAGGAGGATACGAAGAATGGCTAAGGTTACAATTTACGATATGACCGGCAAGAGCGTCGGCGAGCGTGAGCTGAACGACGCGATCTTTGCGGTGACTCCTAACAAGGCAGTCCTGCACGAAGTGGTCAAGAATTATCTGGCGAACCAGCGTCAGGGCACACAGTCCACCCTGACCCGCACCGAGGTTTCCGGCGGCGGCAAAAAGCCCTGGCGTCAGAAGGGTACCGGTCATGCCCGTCAGGGTTCGACCCGTGCTCCCCAGTGGACTCACGGCGGCGTGGCGCTGGGCCCCAAGCCCCGTTCCTACCGCTACACCATCAACCGCAAGATGAAGGTCGTTGGCCTGAAGAGCGCTCTTTCCGCCAAGGTTGCCGAGAATGAGCTGATTCTGGTAGACGCCATCAAGGTAGATGAGTACAAGACCAAGACCGTAGTAAACATGCTGAAGGCGCTGGGCGCTGAGGGCAAGGCTCTCATCGTGACCGACACCGTGAACAAGACCCTGGTTGGTTCCGCCAATAACATCCCCGGCGTAAAGACCAGCATTGTGGGCGAGATGAACACCTACGATGTGCTCAACTCCCGCAAGATGATCCTGACCGTGGCTGCGGTAGATAAACTGGAGGAGGTGTACGCGAAATGAAAATGATCCAGGATATTATCGTTGCCCCCATCGTGACCGAGAGCTCCATGGAAGCGATGCAGCACAAGAAGTACACCTTTAAGGTGATGAAGACCGCCAACAAGGTGGAGATCGCCAAGGCAGTAGAGGCGATGTTCCCGGGCACCAAGGTAGCTGCCGTAAACACCATGAACTGCGACGGCAAGCTGAAGAGAATGGGCCGCTATCAGGGCTATACCGCCAGCTACAAGAAGGCGATCGTGACCCTGACCGAGGATTCCAAGACCATCGAGTTCTTTGAGAGCATGCGGTAATTTGGCTGCTCCCCGGGGTTTCAGTCCCCGCCGCGTAAGAACATCTTATTGTATGGAGCCTGCTCCGGCTCCGCTAAAATCTACAAAGGAGAGGAATTAAAATGGCTATTAAACGCTATAAGCCCACGACTCCCGGTCGCCGCGGCATGACCGTGACCGACTATTCCGGGCTTTCCAAGGTAGCCCCCGAGAAATCCCTGCTGGAACCGGTGAAGAAGCATTCCGGCCGCAACAATACCGGCCGCATCACCGTGCGTCACCAGGGCGGCGGCAACCGTCGCAAATATCGTGTGATCGACTTCAAGCGCGAGAAGCTGGATATGCCCGCTACCGTGCTGACCCTGGAGTACGATCCCAACCGTTCCGCTCATATCGCACTGGTGCAGTATGAGGACGGCGAGAAGCGCTACATTCTGGCGCCTGTTGGTCTGAAGGTCGGCGACACCGTTGTTTCCGGTCCCAATGCAGACATCAAGCCCGGCAACGCGCTGCCCCTGGCGAACATCCCCGTAGGTACCGTAATCCACAACGTGGAGCTGTACCCCGGTAAGGGCGCCCAGCTGGCCCGCGCCGCCGGCAACATGGCCCAGCTGATGGCCAAGGAAGGCAAGTACGGCATGATCCGTCTGCCCAGCGGCGAGCTGCGCAATGTGCAGCTGAACTGCATGGCTACCATTGGCCAGGTAGGCAACATCGACCACGAGAATGTGAACATCGGTAAGGCCGGCCGCACCCGTCATATGGGTATCCGTCCCACCGTACGCGGTTCCGTAATGAACCCCTGCGACCATCCCCACGGTGGTGGTGAGGGCCGCGCGCCCATCGGCCGTCCCGGCCCTGTGACCCCCTGGGGCAAGCCCGCGCTGGGTTACAAGACCCGCGACAAGCACAAGGCCTCTGACAAGTTCATCGTCAAGCGCCGCAACGCGAAATAACCGCGAGGAAAGGAGGATATTGAACTATGAGCAGAAGTATCAAAAAAGGACCTTTTGTGCAGCCTAAGCTGCTGGCAAGAGTACAAGCCATGAACGAGGCGGGCGAAAAGCGCGTCCTCAAGACCTGGAGCCGTGCCTCCACAATATTCCCTGACTTCGTCGGTCACACCTTTGCTGTGCATGACGGACGCAAGCATGTACCGGTATATGTCACCGAGGATATGGTTGGCCACAAGCTGGGCGAATTTGCCCCCACCCGTACCTTCCGCGGCCACGCCGGCGCCAAGAAATCTTAAAATAGGACCGAAAGGAGGAAAAACACATGGAAGCTAAGGCTTATCTCAGACATGCACGCATCTCGCCCCGCAAGGTACAGATCGTGCTGGATCTGATCCGCAACAAGCCTGTTGAAGAAGCGACCGCTATCCTGGCCCTGACCCCCAAGGCAGCCTGTGAGCCCCTGGCCAAGCTGCTGAAGAGCGCCATTGCCAACGCGGAGAACAACTTTAACATGGACAAGAAGAATCTTTATGTCGCAGAGTGTTTTGTCTGCCCCGGTCCTATGCTCAAGAGAATTCGTCCCAGAGCACAGGGCAGAGCATTCCGCGTGATGAAGAGAACCTCTCACGTGACTATGGTTCTGCGTGAAAAAGAATAAGCTGAAAGAAGGAGGTAAACTATGGGACAGAAAGTAAATCCCCACGGTCTTCGCGTGGGCGTAATCAAGGATTGGGATTCCCGCTGGTTTGCTCGTGATAACGCTTTCGGCGATATCTTGGTCGAGGACTATAACCTGCGTAAATTCCTGAAGAAGAAGCTGTATGATGCCGGCGTTCCCAAGATCGAGATCGAGAGAACAGCCGATAAGGTTCGCATCAACATCCACTGTGCCCGTCCCGGTATCGTTATCGGTAAGGGCGGCGCGGAGATTGAAAAGCTGCGCGCTGAGTGCGAGGCCCTGGTAAACAAGGGCAAGACCCAGAAGCTGACCGTACTGCCCCTGGGCGTGATCGAGGTAAAGAGCCCCGATAAGAACGCTCAGCTGGTCGCCGAGAACATTGCTGCCCAGCTGGAGGGTCGTGTATCCTTCCGCCGTGCCATGAAGCAGGCCATCGGCCGCGCCATGAAGCCCATGGGCCGCGAGCCCGGTGCCAAGGGCATCAAGACTCAGTGCTCCGGCCGTCTGGGCGGCGCTGAGATCGCCCGCGTAGAGCAGTATCATGAGGGTACTATCCCGCTGCAGACCCTGCGTGCCGACATTGACTACGGCTTTGCAGAGGCTGCCACCACCTACGGCCGCATCGGCGTAAAGGTTTGGATCTATGCCGGTGAGGTGCTGCAGGACCGTAAGCCCAAGAAGGAAGGAGGCCGCAAGTAATGCTGTTGCCCAAAAGAGTAAAATATCGTCGCGTTCAGCGCGGTCGTCTGACCGGTAAGGCACTGCGCGGCAACACCATCTCCAATGGTGAGTATGGTCTGCAGGCCCTGGAGCCCGCCTGGATCACTTCCAACCAGATCGAGGCCGCCCGTATCGCCATGACCCGTTACATCAAGCGTGGCGGTCAGGTATGGATCAAGATCTTCCCCGATAAGCCCGTAACCGCCAAGCCCGCTGAGACCCGAATGGGTTCTGGTAAGGGCAGCCCTGAGTACTGGGTAGCGGTCGTTAAGCCCGGCCGCATCCTGTTTGAGATGGGCGGCGTAGACGAGAGCATTGCCCGCGAGGCCATGCGTCTGGCTATGCACAAGCTGCCGATCAAGTGCAAATTTGTAAAGAAAGAAACCGAAGGGAGTGAAGAATAATGAAGGCTACCGAAATCAGAGCACTTTCTGCTCAGGATCTGAACAAAAAGCTTGCTGACCTGAAGACCGAGCTTTTCAATCTTCGCTTCCAGCACGCCGTAAACCAGCTGGATAACCCGCTGCGTCTTGTAGAGGTCAAGAAGGATATTGCCCGCGTAAAGACCGTGCTGAAGGAAAAAGAGCTGGAGACTAAGTAAGGAGAAAGGAGGATATCCTGATGAGCGAAAGAAACCTGAGAAAAACCAGAACGGGCATGGTCGTTTCCGATAAGATGGACAAGACCGTAGTGGTCGCCGTTATCGATAATGTTCGTCACCCGCTGTACAAGAAGATCGTAAAGCGCACTGTAAAATTTAAGGCGCACGATGAGCAGAACGCCTGCGGTATCGGCGATACCGTCATGATCATGGAGACCCGTCCTATCTCCAAGGATAAGAGATGGCGCGTGGTAGAGATCATCGAGAAGGCGAAATAAGCCTTTTGGGATCTGCTGCAAGCAAATTTGTATCAATCTATTTAACATGGATAGAACCGTGCAGAGAAGCTGCACGAGTCTTTGAAAGGAGGAACGCTCTGTGATTCAGATGCAGACCTATCTCAAGGTAGCTGATAACACCGGCGCGAAGGAGCTTATGTGTATCCGCGTGCTGGGCGGCTCCCGAAAGAGATATGCCAATATCGGCGATGTAGTCGTGGCTTCCGTCAAGAAGGCAGCCCCCGGCGGCACCGTCAAGAAGGGCGAAGTAGTCCGTGCCGTAATCGTACGCTCCGCGAAGGGGCTGCGCCGGGAAGACGGCACTTATATCCGCTTTGATGAAAACGCAGCCGTTATCATCAAGGAGGACAAAAATCCCCGTGGTACCCGTATCTTTGGGCCAGTAGCCAGAGAGCTGAGAGAAAAGGATTACACCAAGATCCTGTCCCTCGCTCCGGAAGTTCTGTAAGGAGGTGTCGCAAAGTATGAATCATATTCATGTAAAGACCGGCGACACTGTCGTCATGCTCTCCGGTAAGGATAAGGGCAAGCAGGGCAAAGTTCTGCAGGTAAGCCCCAAAGAGCAGAAGGTCATAGTAGAGGGCCTGAACATGGTAACCAAGCATGTGAAGCCCCGTAAGCAGGGTGATCCCGCTGGTATTATGAAGGCGGAATCCGCTGTATACGCCTGCAAAGTAATGGCTGTTTGCCCCAAGTGCGGCAAGGCGACCCGCCTGGCCCATAAGGTAGAGGGCGACACCAAGACCCGTGTGTGCAAGCACTGCGGCGCATCTTATTAAGAAGGAGGATAATCATGGCACGTTTGAAAGAATTCTACAAGAGTGATGTAGCCCCTGCGATGATGAGCAAGTTCGGCTACAAGAGTGTTATGCAGATCCCCAAGCTGGATAAGGTCGTCATCAATGTTGGCTGCGGTGAGTTGAAGGATAACCCCAAGATGCTGGATGCGATCATCGGCGACCTGGGCAAGATCACCGGCCAGAAGGCTATGCCCTGCAAAGCACACAAGTCCGTTGCAAACTTTAAGCTGCGTGAAGGCATGGTCATTGGCGCTAAGGTGACCCTGCGCGGCGAGAGAATGTACGAGTTCGTGGATAAGCTGTTCAACATCGCTCTGCCCCGTGTACGCGACTTCCGCGGCATTAACGGCAACAGCTTTGATGGCCGCGGCGACTATAACCTCGGCATCCGCGAGCAGCTGATCTTCCCCGAGATCGAGTACGATAAGATCGATAAGGTCCGCGGCATGGACATCACCTTTGTTACCACCGCCAAGACCGATGAAGAAGCCAAAGAGCTGCTGACCCTGATGGGCGCGCCCTTTGAGAAGTAAGGAGGTAGAGAAGAATGGCAAAACTGTCGATGAAACTCAAGCAGCAGGCTCCCGCTAAGTTCTCTACCAGAGCTTACAACCGCTGCAAGATCTGCGGCCGCCCCCACGCTTACCTGCGTAAGTACGGGATCTGCCGTATCTGTTTCCGCGAGCTGGCCTATAAGGGCCAGATCCCCGGCGTAAAGAAAGCAAGCTGGTAATAGAAAGAAGGAGGTTGACCTATGTATATCACTGATACGATTGCTGATATGCTGACTCGCATCCGCAATGCGAACAGCGCCAAGCACGACACTGTTGATATTCCTGCGTCAAAGATGAAGACTTCTATTGCTCAGATTCTTCTTGACGAGGGTTATATCAAGGCTTTCACCGTAGTAGACGATGGAAAGCAGGGCATTATCCGTATTACCCTGAAATACGGTGCCAATAAGACCCCGGTTATCCAGGGGCTGCGCAGAGTATCCAAGCCCGGCCTGCGTATTTATACAAGCTGTGAGGACTGCCCCAAGGTCATGAAGGGCCTGGGTGTTGCGATCCTCTCCACTTCCAAGGGCGTCATCACCGATAAAGAGGCTCGTAAGCTGAATGTCGGCGGCGAAGTCCTGGCGTTCATCTGGTAAGGAGGGAAAGTAGAATGAGCAGAATTGGTAATAAGCCCATCGAAATCCCCGCCGGCATTGATGTAAAGGTAGAGGGCAACACCGTTACCGTCAGCGGTAAGGGCATCACCCTGAGCCAGACCATCGACAGCCGCATCGGAGTAAAGATGGACGGCAATGTAATGCACATTACCCGTGCAAACGAAGAAAAAGAGACCAAGAGCATGCACGGCCTGTACCGCGCGCTGATCCACAATATGGTGGAGGGCATCGATAAGGGCTTCTCCAAGGAGCTGGAGATCAACGGCGTAGGTTACCGTGCCGCCAAGCAGGGCAACGAGCTGGTAATGAACCTGGGTTATTCTCATCAGGTAGTAGTACCGGAGATTCCCGGCATCACCATCGAAGTGCCCGCTCCCAACAAAGTGATCGTAAAAGGCGCTGACAAGCAGGCCGTAGGCCAGTTTGCCGCGGAGATCCGCGAGAAGCGTCCCCCCGAGCCTTATAAGGGCAAGGGCATCAAATATGTCGACGAGGTTATCATCCGCAAGGAAGGTAAAGCCGGCAAGGGTAAATAAGGAAGGAGGAGTATCTGAATGGTTACAAAAGTTGATAGCAAGAAGAACCGTCTTAAAAGACGCGCCAGAGTACGCGGCAAAGTATACGGTACTGCCCAGCGTCCCAGACTGGCCGTTTTCCGCTCCGCCAACCACATTTATGCTCAGGTCATCAATGATGATCTTGGCGTAACTCTGGCTGCTGCTTCCAGCATGGATAAGGGCTTTGACGGCTACGGCGGCAACAAGGAAGGCGCCCGCAAGGTAGGTCTTGCGATTGCTGAGGCTGCCAAGAAGGCAAACATCGAAGAGGTCGTATTTGACCGCGGCGGCTTTGTATATCATGGCCGTGTGGCAGAGCTGGCCGAGGGCGCCCGTGAAGGCGGCCTGAAATTCTAAGAGAGGAGGGACACTTTTGGCTCGTATTGATGCATCTAAACTGGATCTGCAGGAGAAGGTCGTACACATCGGCCGCGTCTCCAAAACCGTCAAGGGCGGTCGTATCTACAAGTTCGCTGCACTGGTAGTCGTGGGTGACGGCAACGGTACCATTGGTTTTGGTATTGGTAAAGCCGGCGAAGTCCCGGACGCTATCCGCAAGGGCATTGAAGATGCGAAGAAGAACATGGTTAAAGTTTCCCTCAAGGGAACCACCATCCCGCACGAGATCATCGGCAAATTTGGTGCCGGTGAGGTACTGATGAAGCCCGCTCCCCAGGGTACCGGCGTAATTGCTGGCGGCGCTGTGCGTGCCGTACTGGAGGTTGCCGGTATCAGCGATATCCGTACCAAGTGCCTGCGTTCCAACAACCCCTGCAATGTTGTTACCGCTACCTTCGAGGGCCTGAAGGCCCTGCGCACCGTAGAGGAAGTTGCGGCGGTCCGTGGTAAGGACGCAAAAGAAATTCTGGGTTAAGGAGGTAAGCGAACATGGAAAAGACCCTGAAGATCAAGCTGGTAAAGAGCCTGAACGGCCGGCTGGAGAAGCAGATCACCACCGCTTACTCCCTGGGCCTCAAAAAGATCGGTCAGACCACTGAGCAGCCCGATAACGCTGCTACCCGTGGTAAGATCAAGACCATTATCCACCTCATTGAGGTAACTGAATAAGCGAGGAGGTGCAGCGAACATGAAACTGAATGAGCTTTCTCCGGCTGCCGGCAGCACCCATAAGGGCTACCGTGTAGGCCGTGGCGCTGGCTCCGGCAACGGCAAGACCGCCGGCAAGGGCCACAAGGGCCAGAACGCCCGCTCCGGCGGCGGTGTACGCCCCGGCTTTGAGGGCGGCCAGATGCCCCTGCAGAGACGAATCCCCAAGCGCGGATTCAAGAACATCTTTGCGACCAAGTACGCCAGCGTGAATGTAGAGGTCCTCTCCCGCTTTGAGGACGGCGCCGTGGTAGACACCAAGGCACTGCAGGATGCAGGCATCGTAAAAAAGACCTATGACGGTGTGAAATTCCTGGGCCGCGGTGAGGTGACCAAGAAGCTGACCGTTAAAGCAGCCGCTTTCTCCGAAGGTGCTAAGAGCAAGATTGAGGCAGCCGGCGGAAAGGCAGAGGTGGTATAATGTTCCAGACATTACGGAACGCATGGAAAATTGAGGATCTCCGCAAGAAGCTCCTGTTTACCCTGCTGATTCTAGTAATCGTACGGCTTGGCTGTGCCATTCCCGTGCCGTTTCTGGATCCCAGCCGACTGCAGGAGATGCTGGACAGCACCCAGGGCAACCTGCTGGGTTACCTGAACCTGCTGACCGGTGGCGCCTTTGCCGAGGCGACCCTCTTTGCTCTGGGCGTATCACCCTATATTACGGCGTCCATTGTCATTCAGCTGCTTACCGTTGCTATTCCCTCCCTGGAGCGGATGGCAAAGGAAGGCCCTGAAGGACAGAAGAAGATCAAGAAGATCACCCGCTATTCCACCATTGGTCTGGCTATTCTGCAGGCGTACGCATACTACACCCTGCTGCGCAGCAGCCAGTTCAATGCCGTGAAATACACCACCGGCGCTGCCGCGTGGATCAGCGGTATTGCCATTGTGCTGGCCTTTAGTGCCGGCGCCATGCTGGTAGTATGGCTGGGCGAGCGCATCGATGAAAAGGGTATCGGCAACGGTATTTCCCTTATCCTGTTCGCGGGCATCGTGGCGCGTATCCCCACCCTCATCACCAGACTGATCACCTATATCCAGCTGGGCGAGTTCTATCCCCAGTACTATGTATGGGTGCCGCTGGTCGTTATCCTTTTCATTGCGATGATCGCGTTCATCGTGCTGATGAACGGCGCCGAGCGCCGTATCCCGGTACAGTATGCCAAGCGGATCGTGGGCCGGAAGCAGTACGGCGGCCAGAATACCTACATGCCCATTAAGGTAAACATGAGCGGTGTTCTGCCTATCATCTTTGCTTCCACCTTCCTGGCGATCCCCGGTACCATTGTTGGCTTTGTGGACCCCAATGCGGAGGGCGGCTTTGCGAAGTTTATCTCCAATGTGTTCTCCACCAACAGCATCTGGTACGCTCTGCTGTACTTTATCCTCATCATCCTGTTCAATTATTTCTATATTGCTATCCAGTACAACCCCATTGAGATGGCCAACAACATCCGCAAGAACAACGGCGCCATCCCCGGTATCCGTCCCGGAAAGCCTACCTCTGATTTCATCAGCCGTATCATTTCCAAGACGACCCTGACCGGCGCGCTGATGCTGGCTGTTATCGCTATCCTGCCCATTATCCTGGGTGCTGTGGCGAAGATGAATATCTCCATGGGCGGTACCTCTATCATCATCGTGGTAGGCGTAGCGCTGGATACGGCCCGCAGTCTGGAATCCCAGATGATGATGCGCCACTATAAGGGCTTCCTGGAATAAGCCCCGACAAGAGGAAACAGAATCATGATGAAATTGATTATGTTTGGCCCCCCCGGAGCCGGCAAGGGTACCCAGGCGGATATCCTGTGCCGCCGCTACGGGATCAAAAAGATCTCCACCGGAGATGCGCTGCGGGAAGTGATCCGCAGCGGCTCCGAGCTGGGAGAGCAGGTGAAAGACCTGATGGACCAGGGGAAATTCGTGCCGGATGAAATCGTGACCGAGATCATTCGTGACCGGGTCTCCTCCCCCGACTGTGCCAACGGATTCATCCTGGATGGGTTCCCCCGGAACCTGGCCCAGGCCGAGGCGCTGGTGGATATGGGCATCAAGGTGAATAAAGCCTTGCTGATCGATGTACCGGACGAGGTACTGGTAGACCGGGTACAGGGACGCGTGATGTGTGACAAGTGCGGCGCCAGCTACCACCTGAAGAACAACCCCCCCGCCGTGGAGGGTGTGTGCGACAAGTGCGGCGGCCACCTGGAGGCACGCAGTGACGACCGGCCCGAGACCGTTCGGGCCCGCCTGAAGGTTTACCATGAACTGACCGACCCTGTGGTGGATTTCTACCGCAATCGCGGCGTTCTTTCGGAGATTGACGGAACGGCGAGCATTGAAAACGCGACAGCGGAGATCCTGAAGATACTGGAGGGATGAAGCTGTGATCGTACTGAAAAACTCCAAGGAGCTGGCCCTGATGAAACAGGCCGGTAAGATCACGGCGGAGGCCCTGTGGGCAGGGGTGCGGGCCTGCAAGCCCGGCACCACCACCTGGGAGATCAACCGTGTGGTACACGAAACGATTACTTCCCGCGGGGCGACCCCTTCCTTTTTGGGACTGTATGGCTTTCCGGCAGCGGCGTGCATCAGCGTTAATGAAGAGCTGATCCACGGCATTCCGGATAAGAAGCACCTCATCAAGGAAGGCGACATTGTAAGCATCGATGTGGGCGCCTGCATCGGCGGGTATCACGGGGATTCCGCGTATACCGTGGGTGTGGGTGAGATCGCTCCCGAAACAAAACAACTGCTGGAGGTCACCCAGGAGTGCCTGAACCGCGGCATCGCGGCGGCACTCAAGGGCAACCGCCTGGGCGATATCGGCTCGGCGGTGCAGACCTATGCCGAAAGCTATGGCTACGGCGTGGTGCGCGAATATGTGGGCCACGGCGTAGGGCGTAAGATGCACGAGGACCCCGAAGTGCCGAACTACGGCCACCCGGGGCGCGGCGTGCGGCTGATGCCCGGTATGACGATAGCCATAGAACCTATGATAAACCTGAAGGGCGAAGGGGTGTATACCCTGGATAACGACTGGACTGTTGTGACCGAAAGCGGCAGCCCCTCGGCCCACTTCGAGCATACCATTGCCATAACCGATAACGGCCCGGTGATACTGACCAAGCTGTAAACGGGAGGGCAACGGGAATGCCGGAGAAAGGAAGTGTGGTGCTGGCCACCGCGGGGCGGGATGCCGGGGGACTCTATGTAGTGCTGGAACGCACTGAAAAGGAGTGCCTGCTGGCAGACGGTAAAAAGCGGCGGCTGAGTCACCCAAAACGGAAGAACCTGCGCCATGTGCGGGCAACAGCCCAGCGGCTGGAACCGCAGCAATACGCGGCGGATAGACGGCTGAGACGCGCATTGGCCCAGGCAGCACATAGGTACAACGACACAGATCCAGAATGAGGGAGGTAAACGCCAATATGTCCAAGCAAGATGTCATTGAGATCGAGGGCGAGGTAGTAGAAGCACTGCCCAATGCCCAGTTCCAGGTGCGGCTGCCCAGCGGGCATGTCATCCTGGCGCATATCTCCGGCAAGCTGCGCATGAACTACATCCGCATCCTGCCCGGCGATAAGGTAACGGTGGAAATTTCCCCCTACGATCTCACCAAGGGGCGCATCACCTGGCGCACCAAGTAAGTAAAAAGCAAGCGGCACGGCGATAAACCGTGCAGAACAAAAGGAGGTAAATATCATGAAAGTAAGACCTTCTGTAAAGCCGATGTGCGAAAAGTGCAAGATTATCAAGCGGAAAGGCCGCATCATGGTCATCTGCGATAATCCCAAGCATAAGCAGCGTCAGGGCTAAGAGTAACGAAACGGAGGTGTACTAAAGAATGGCAAGAATTGCTGGTGTAGACCTGCCCAGAGAAAAGCGGGTGGAAATCGCACTCACCTATATCTACGGCATCGGCCGTAAGACTGCCAACGACATTCTCGCCGCCACCGGCGTCAATCCTGATACCCGTGTAAAGGATATGACCGAGGAGGACGAGGCTAAGATCCGTGAGTATATCGACCATCACCTGATCGTGGAAGGCGACAAGCGCCGCGATGTGGCGCTGAACATCAAGCGTCTGGTGGAGATCGGCTGCTACCGCGGCGTCCGCCACAGAAAGGGCCTGCCTGTACGCGGCCAGCGCACCAAGACCAACGCGCGCACCCGTAAAGGCCCCGCCAAGACCATTGCGAATAAGAAGAAGTAAGGAGGGAAATCGAATATGGCTAAACAGGTAGCGAAAAAGGCTGTGATCCGTCGTCGCCGTGAGAAGAAGAACATCGAGCGCGGCGCCGCCCATATCCAGTCCAGCTTCAATAATACCATCGTCACTCTGACCGATACGCAGGGCAACGCACTGTCCTGGGCTTCTGCCGGCGGCCTCGGTTTCCGTGGCTCCCGTAAGTCCACTCCCTTTGCTGCCCAGACCGCCGCTGAGGTGGCTGCCAAGGCTGCTATGGAGCATGGCCTGAAGAGCGTAGAAGTTTATGTAAAGGGCCCCGGCCAAGGCCGTGAAGCTGCCATTCGTGCGCTGCAGGCTGCTGGTCTGGAGGTCACCATGATCAAGGATGTCACCCCCATTCCCCACAATGGCTGCCGTCCGCCCAAGAGAAGACGCGTATAATAGGAGGAAAAAAAGATGGCAAGATATACAGGTCCTGTATGCAGACTTTGCCGTCGTGAGGGCAAAAAGCTGTTCCTAAAGGGCGACAGATGCTACTCCGACAAGTGCGCTGTAGGCCGCAGACAGTCGGTTCCCGGCCAGCACGGCAAGTCCCGCAAGAAGGTTTCTGAGTATGGCACCCAGCTGCGTGCCAAGCAGACCGCCCGCCGCTACTATGGCGTAATGGAAAACCAGATGCTGAAGTATTTTGACATGGCAGAGCGTATGCCCGGTAAGACCGGTGAAAACCTGCTGAGCATCCTGGAGCGCAGACTGGATAATGTGGTTTATCGTCTGGGCTTTGCCGCTTCCCGCAAGGAGGCTCGTCAGCTGGTCCGTCATGGTCACTATACCCTGAATGGCAAGAAGGCCAACATCCCCTCCATTCTGGTAAAGGCCGGCGATGTGGTTTCCGTTGCTGAAGGCAGCCGTAACTCCGATAAGATCAAGCTTGTTACCGAGGCTAACGCTTCCCGTCCTGTTCCCCAGTGGCTGGATGCTGACAAGAACCAGCTGACCGCTAAGGTTGTCCGCCTGCCCGCCCGCGAGGATGTGGATATGGACATCGAAGAGCAGCAGATCGTTGAGTTCTACAGCAAATAATGCTTGACCCGACGAATGTCAGTTTGGGAAGGTACAGTACGCTAAAAGCTGATTTAAGGAGGGAAATGAATGGTCAAAATTATCGAGCCTAAGATCGAAACAGCAGAGCTTCGTCCCGATGGCAGCTATGGCAAGTTTATTGCCGAGCCGCTGGACCGTGGCTTTGGCATTACCCTGGGCAACAGTCTGCGTAGGGTTCTGCTCTCCTCGCTTCCCGGCGTGGCCGTTTCTTCCATTAAGATCGACGGTGTCCAGCACGAATTTTCCACCATTCCCGGTGTAAAGGAAGATGTCGTTGAGATCATTCTGAACATCAAGGGACTCATTGCCAAGCTGCATGGTGAGGAGCCTGTAACGGTACACATTGCCGCCGAAGGCGAGTGCGAAGTGACCGCAGGCTGCATTACCGGCAGCAGCGAAGTGGAGATCCTGGACCCGACAATGCACATTGCAACGCTGGCAGAAGGCGCCAAGCTGAACATGGAGATGGTTCTGCAAAAGGGCCAGGGCTATGTAAGCGCGGACCGCAACAAGCAGCTGAACAACGGTGCGGCCCCGGTGGGTACCATCTTTACCGATAGTATCTATACACCGGTTTTGAAAGTGAATTACTCGGTGGAAAACACCCGGGTAGAACAGATTACCGACTATGACAAGCTGACCCTGGAGATCTGGACCGATGGTACCATTTCTGCCAAAGAGGCTGTCAGCTTGGCTGCCAAGATCCTCAATAGACAACTCAATCACTTCGTGGAACTGAGTGACGAAGTGAATGCCACCGAGATCATGGAAAAGAAGGAAGAATCCGGTAAGGATAAGGTTCTTGAGATGACCATTGAAGAGCTTGACCTTTCTGTTCGCGCTTTCAATTGTCTGAAGCGTGCCGGCGTCAATTCGGTAGGCGATCTGATCAACAAATCGCCCGAAGAGATGATGAAGGTTCGCAATCTCGGCAAAAAGTCGCTGGAGGAAGTCATGAGCAAATTGGAGGCTCTGGGCTTTAACCTGCACAGCGACGACGAATAAAAGGTAAGGAGTGATATAAATGCCAGGTGCCAGAAAACTGGGTAGAACCACTGACCATAGAAAAGCGATGCTCCGTGCCATGGTTACCTTCCTGCTGGAGAACGGTAAGATCGAGACGACCGTGACCCGCGCCAAGGAAGTGCGTGCAATGGCGGAGAAGATGATCACCATTGCCAAGGCAAATGACCTTCACTCCAAGCGTCAGGTTTATTCCTACATCACCAAGGAAACCGTCGCGAAGAAGGTTATGGATGAGATCGCCCCCAAGTATGCCGACCGTAACGGCGGCTATACCCGCATCGTAAAGATTGGCCCCCGCCGCGGCGACGCTGCTGAGATGGCCATCATCGAGCTGATCTGATCTTAATGCAGGCAGACTAAAAACAAAGAAGGCCCCCGCTCCGAAAAGGAGCGGGGGCCTTTGGTATGATGATAGATAATAGATAGATGTGCGCGATCAGTCGCTTTCCAGTGCCAGGCGGTAAAGCTCACCCTTACGGTAGCCGGTTTCCTTAGCTACCTGCTTGGCCGCGTCGCTCAGGGATTGCCCTTCCCTGGCCAGGCGGCGCACAAGCGCCGCGGCCTGTTCCAGCGACATTTGGGCGGTGGCGTCATTTACTGCTGCCCCGGCCACGATAAGCACATATTCCCCGCGGGGTTCTCGCTCGGCGTATTCCGCCACGGCGGCCGCCAGGGTGGTGCGCTGCATCTCCTCGTGCAGCTTGGTCAGCTCCCGGCACAGGGTGATGGGCCGATCCCCCAGCCCCTCCAGCAGGGCGGCAAGGGTCTGGCGCAGGCGGTGGGGGGCTTCGTAGAAAATGAGGGTATGCGGCAGCCGGCTGACCACTTGCAGGGCGGTGTCACGCTCCCCCTTTTTGATGGGCAGAAAGCCCTCAAAGAGGAACTTGCCGGTGGGCAGACCGCTGGCGGCCAGGGCGGTCATAGCAGCGGTAGGACCGGGTACCGTGGCGATTTCCACTCCGTTTTCGTGGCAGAGGGCCACAAGCCCTTCGCCGGGGTCGCTGATGCAGGGCATTCCAGCATCAGTAACGATTGCGCCGTTTTCCCCATTCAGCAGGCGTTCCAGTAGCTCTGGTCCACGGGTGGCGGCATTGTGCTCGTGGTAGCTGATGAGGGTGTTCCGAATCTCAAAATGGTTAAGAAGTTTAAGGGTAACGCGGGTGTCCTCGGCGGCGATGAAATCCACCGTTTTTAAGATCTCAATGGCGCGTGGTGAGAAGTCCCCCAAATTCCCGATGGGGGTGCCCACAATATATAAGGTTCCCATAGCACAAGTTCCTTTACAAATAGAATAATAATGTTAAATTATACAATGTGATATATCCTTTTCATCTCATCGGAGTAGCTGCCATCGGCGCTTTCCACAATGAGAGGCGGCTCCACGGTAAGACCCGGCTTAGCGCCCGCCTTTCCCTCCACCAAAAAGAGCCACGAGGCTTTTTCCGGGCGCTGCTGTACCCAGCGCAGACGCTTGGGCTCCAGCCCAGCCTGCCGCATTGCCAATAGCACATCAGTCAGGCGTTCCGGGCGCTGGCACAGGCAAAAGCGTCCCCCGTATTGCAGCAGCCAGGCAGCGGCGTCACACACCTCCCCGATGGTGCAGCTTTCCTCCTGTTCGTGGCGGGCCCGGCGCCGGCTATCCTCCGGGCACAGATAGCCGCTCCCAGCGGGGAAATAGGGCGGATTGCAGGTGACCAGCCGGAAACTGTGGGCGGGCAGCAATGTGCGAATCTCCCGGAGATCACCCTGTAAAGGGGTAAAATGCGTGAGCGAAGAGAATTCCGCCGTATGGCGCATCAGCTCCACAGCATCAGGGGCGATTTCCACCGCCGTTACAGACTGGGGTGGGCGTTCCCGGCGCAGCATCAGCAGCCCGATAATGCCGCACCCGGCGCATAGATCACACACCGTATCAATGCCGCGCACCGCCGCAAAATGCTCCAGCAGGAAGGCATCAGTGCCAAAGCGATGGGCATCATTAATGGCGATTTGTATTGTTTCAGATAGTTTTTCCCATTGCATGGCAGCGCCCCCTCCTTTTGTGGATTCCATATAAAGAGTATAGCACAGGATGCACAAAATCGGAAGAAATGTTTTGGCGGGAAAAAGAAAAGATTTTTCGAAAAAACCAGTAAAAAGTGCTTGACAAGCTGTTGTGATTATAATATAATAAACAAGCTGTCACCTACGGGGAGGCAGCGGAGATGCACCTTGAAAATTGAACAGCATTCACTTGAAATTGACCGAGAGGTCAATGGAGAGTCCTTGTAAATTCTAAGAGAAGAAGTACTCTTAAAAACACAAGTAATAACGCAAGCGAGAGCTTGGGTTAAGGATTAAAGATCATAATTACCTTAATAGGTAGTGTGAATACTATTTATTAAGAGTTTGATCCTGGCTCAGGACGAACGCTGGCGG